>Ga0181565_10000230_pt1 | contig 39780 bp, 37 predicted proteins | sample 101ome_16_FD_129661 | JGI IMG/M metagenome (GOLD analysis project Ga0181565, IMG submission 129661) | Coastal salt marsh microbial communities from the Groves Creek Marsh, Skidaway Island, Georgia - 101401AT metaG (megahit assembly) | ecosystem: Environmental > Aquatic > Marine > Intertidal... | reverse complement strand
CCGTCAAAAATGACGACAAGACTGCTTTCCTGGCTGAAGTTCATCAAGCAGGTATTTTCAGTCTTCGCGGTATTGAAGAAAATCGACTTGCACCTGTTTTTGGTATCACCTGCCCTAACATTTTATTCCCTTATGTACGTGAAGTTATTTCTGATCTGGTGAGTCGTGGTAGTTTTCCACAACTTTTACTCAGCCCGATTAATTTTGATGCACTGTACGCACAGAAACTTCAGAAACAACAAGAGCAGCAGCCTCAGCATTAATCCATGAGAAAAATTGCCGTCATTGGCGCCGGTTCCTGGGGCACCGCTCTAGCCTTGCAATTTTGCCGCAATCAGCTTGATGTCTGCCTGTGGAGTCACTTGTCTGAAGATATCGAACGGATGCAGCTGTCAAGACAAAATGCTGTTTTTTTACCTGATGCTCAATTTCCCGATAATTTACAGCTGACCGCCAATCTTCAGGAATGTGTCAACGATGCTGCTGAAGTTCATATTGTTGTTCCGAGTCATGCTTTTTCCCATGTATTACAGCAGATTGTCTCTTTTATAAAGCCGGATACCCGTATTAGCTGGGCTACCAAAGGCCTCGACCCTGATCAACATGAATTACTCAGCGAAGTATTTAAAAAATATCTTCCTTTGCATAGTTATGCTGTCGTTTCCGGCCCAACCTTTGCCAATGAAGTCGCCAGGGACCTGCCCACTGCTCTGGTCATAGCCTCTGAAAATACCACTCACGCAAATCAACTTGCTGATTATTTGAGTGCAGGGCACTTTCGCCCTTATACCAGTGATGATCCTGTTGGTGTTCAAATCGGTGGTGCTGCTAAAAATATCATGGCAATAGCGGCTGGAATTTCAGATGGACTGGGGTTTGGTGCCAATTCAAGAGCCGCACTGATTACCCGGGGATTAGCTGAAATTACCCGCCTGGGTTGTCATCTCGGTGGTAAAACCGAGACTTTTATGGGACTGGCAGGGCTCGGCGATCTGGTTTTGACCTGTACAGACAATCAATCCCGCAATCGCCGTTTCGGTCTGGCGCTTGCTTCAGGTAAATCCGCTGATCAGGCAAAGCAAAATATAGGTCAGGAAGTTGAAGGCTATCTGACAACCCGTGAAATCTATCTAAAATCGCAGCAACTCGGCATTGAAATGCCTATAACCGAGCAGACCTACCGGGTACTTTATGAAAACCTTCCGCCTCTGGAAGCCGTCAAAGCCCTGCTATCCCGTCAACAACGCGCTGAACAGGATTAAAGCCCGGCTTTAAAATCCATTTGCCGCCAGGCTTCATAAACAATAACTGAAACCGCATTAGACAAGTTCATACTGCGACTATCAGCTAGCATTGGAAGCCTTAAACAACCGGTTACTCCAGCCTGATCACGAATATCCTGCGGTAGTCCGCGGGTTTCAGGACCAAAAACCAGATAATCGTCTTTTTTAAAGCTGATGTCGGTATAAAACCTTTTACCCTTGGTGGTCAGTGCGTAGAATTGACCTACACTGTGACGGGTAATAAAACTTTGCCAGCTGTCATGGATTTTAACTCCGGCCCATTCATGGTAATCCAGACCGGCACGGCGTAATTTTTTATCATCCATGTCAAATCCCAGTGGTTTAATCAAATGCAGCTTACATCCTGTGTTAGCACATAATCTGATGATATTGCCGGTATTGGGCGGTATTTCAGGCTGAAAGAGAACGATATTAAACACGTAAAAACCAGAATTCAGGTAATTAAAGATGACAGATAACAGTGCAGTTTTAACTTCAACCTTTTGCGGTATGGAATTTCAGACGCCTTTGGTTTTACTGTCGGGCTGCGTTGGATTTGGTGAAGAGTACACGCGAATAAAAGGTTTTAGCAACCGTGATGTCGGCGCTGTCTGTCTTAAGGGAACTACCCAGACCGAGCGCCTGGGCAATGCCCCTCATCGTATTTATGAAACTCCGGGAGGTATGCTGAACGCCATTGGCCTGCAAAACCCCGGCGTTAATGCTGTGGTTGATCGCATTCTGCCTGGTCTTGATTTTAGCGAAACCCGTTTCATCGCCAATGTATCCGGTTCTACCGTGGAAGAATATGTTTATGTCACCGAACGCTTTAATGATTCTGCCATTGATGCTATCGAAATCAATATTTCCTGTCCGAATGTAAAAGAAGGCGGGGTTGCCTTCGGCAATGATCCTGAAATGTCGGCTCGCGTTGTCGCTGCCTGTCGGGCCGTTACCGACAAACCGATTATTACCAAATTATCACCTAATCAGACTGATATTGCCGGCAATGCGAGATTATGTATTGAAGCTGGTAGTGATGCTTTTGCGGTGATCAACACCCTGATGGGTATGGCGATTGATATAAAATCACGTACGCCGGTGATCGGCAATAATCAGGGGGGACTTTCCGGGCCGGCTATCAAACCGGTTGCATTACTCAAGGTTCACCAGGTTTATCAGGTTTGTAAACAGCACAATATTCCGATTATTGGACAGGGTGGCATACTGACTGCTGAAGATGCGCTAGAGTTTATTATTGCCGGTGCTTCCGCGATCGGTATCGGAACTTCTCTTTTTTATGATCCAATGGTCTGTAAAACCATCAATAAGGGCATTGCTGACTATCTTATTACCAATAATTATTCAAATGTCGCTGAATTAACAGGAAGTTTGAGCCTGAATTCACCTCCACCGGCACAATGCCTTTGCGGTTAAGCCAATTGAGGAGTATGATCCGGCAACCTTTTAGGTCATTGCTAGTATTATTATGTTCTTACATGATATATTAGTTTTTCGAAATTCACTTAAACAGGTCTGTAGTGACAGTTCTTGGAGAACGAAGACATGAGCGATAAAGAAGCTTTAATGAAAGAAAAGAATGCACTGATAGTCGAAATGCTTGAAATGCAGAAACAATTCATTGAATACGAACAAAAAAATGGTATTTCTGGTAAAGATTATTACTATTCTCAGGATGGTCTTTTGAAAGACTATCGTCAGAAATACATGGACATGGCAATGAAAGTTGTTGACCTGTCTCATGAGATTGTTGGCTCATCACGCTTCTAAGCTGAATCCGACAATACAAAAAACCCGCTCTTGCGGGTTTTTTTTGGTTTTTAGAACCGTTCGTATTGACGGAATAAAGCTTAATACTTATTCTGAAACTCAATCCGGTCTGTTGAATTAACCATGACATCAACACAATTAACAGCAGAAACACTGCAGTTTTTTTCTAATTTCGCTAATACTCAGGAACGTCTATTACGACGTATACTGGATGACACGGATATCAAAACAGCTGTCAAAGGTGAAAAAATCATCGAGCTCGGTGATACCAGTGATGACGGTTTTTTCCTGGTCAAAGGTACCCTGATACTCAAAGCTGCAGATGGTGGCACCCGTACCATCGAAGCGGGTAGTGAATCTGCCCGAAACCAGATTGCCCAGCTCATCCCCCGTCGCTATCAGGTTTTTGCGGCAACAGAAGTTGAATATTTAAGAATTCCCAACCCGCTGATAAACAGCTGTAAAGTTGACAACACTTTTGGTATTTCGAGTAGCATCATTGTTGACGAATCACAATTGGATGATCACAACAATAATCAGCGCGATTCTGAGATCGCCTTTGAAAATGAAATCAGCTATCAGCTTTATCATGATCTCAAAGCTGATCGTCTGGTATTACCCTCATTACCTGACATTGCTGTTCGCATAGGTCGAGCATTAAAAAACGAAAATAATTCTGCCAAACATATTAGTGAGTTGGTTCAGGCTGATCCTGCGATCTGCGCAAAACTGGTTAAGGCCTGTAACAGCCCTCTGTATTCAGGAGCGGCGAAGGTAGATTCCTGTCATAATGCGGTAGTTCGTCTTGGCATGCAAACCACGCACAAGCTGGTGATGACATTTGCCCTGAAAGATCTTTATAAAACCACTTCGGCCTTACTTAACCGTCGCATGAAAAAGCTCTGGGACCACAGTACCCGGGTTGCTGCCATTTCTCATGTGTTGGCCAAAAAACTCGGGAAATTTGACCCTGACCATGCTTTATTAGCCGGACTGGTTCATGATATTGGTGTATTGGCAATTCTTGTTTATGCGCTTGAATTCCCGGAGGCACAAAGTAATAAAGGCGTTTTGGATAATGTGATTGCTAATTTACGCGGTCAAATCGGCAGCATGATATTGCGTAGCTGGGATTTTCCCGAAGATCTGCATAACATCCCTATTGATGCCGAAAACTGGAGTCGCGCTCCATCTGAGTCACAGGCTGATTATTCAGATCTGATCATAATCGCTCAGATGCATAGCTTCATTGGAACGCCGGAAATGAAAGAATTACCGGCAATAGATTCAGTACCTGCCTTCAAACGCTTAAAACTTACTCAGTTGACACCAACGATGAGTCTTAAAATTCTGGATGAAGCGCGTAATGAGATTGAGGATATCCGCAGATTATTAATTTAATCCGGTCGAATATGTTCAATATATTTTGGTACTTCAAGCATCTGTAACTTCACAGATCGGGCTCTGACAATAATCCGTTCATCCGTACCCTGTAGTTTGAGATCACAACCGGCCACACCTCGACTCTCCAGTGGAACGGGAATCATGTCTCTATAGGTATAGATATTTTCGCTAACATCCCCACCATCGCAGACCGCCGGAAGAGTCACTTCGTTTTCCAGCTCCGCCTGCTCAAAAATCAGAAAGCCTGCCTGATACCAGCGGGTTTTTTCAACTGATCCTGTCATGGTTTTAATGATATAGGCTTTGGAAAAATATATTTTCACCATGTCGCCTATCACCTGAACTTTATCAATCTCTGAATCTTTAAGTTGAATGCTGCTACTGTCCATAAGTTACCCTTATTGAATGACGTCAGACTGCAGGTCAAAATCAAGTTCCTTGATTTTTCTGGTCAGAGTATTTCTTCCCCATCCCAGTAAGGCTGCAGCCTCCTGTTTACGACCGCCAGTATACGTCAGCGTTTCTCGAATCAATACCTTTTCAAATTCAGGTAATGCCATATTCAGCAGGTTTTGTTCGCCGCTGTTTAATGTATTTCTCGCCCAGTTTGCCAGGTCCTGTTGCCAGGCCATATGATTATCAGTATTTTGCAAATCGGTCTGCAGCAAAATGTCTTCAGGCAGGTCCTGCTGATGAATTTCTTTTCCTGAAGCCATTACCGTAATCCAGCGGGCGGTATTTTCAAGTTGTCTGACATTACCGGGCCAATCAAAACTTTTCAGGATTTGCATGGCATCAGGACTGATTCTTTTTCCGGATACATTAAGCTCATCAGCTGCCTGTTTTAGGAAAAATTCGAGCAATAATGGAATATCTTCCCGACGTTCACGCAATGATGGAATTTTTATCCGGATCACGTTCAATCTGTGAAAAAGGTCTTCCCTGAAACTGCCTTTTTTAACAAGATCCTCGAGATTCTGATGTGTTGCCGCGACAATCCGTACATCTACTTTCACCGGTTCATGGCTGCCTACTGGATAAAATTCACCATCGGCCAGAACTCGTAATAAACGCGTTTGCAATTCGGCCGGCATGTCACCAATTTCGTCGAGAAATAATGTGCCGTTGTTTGCCTGTTCAAAGCGGCCTTTGCGGCGGGATTGTGCACCGGTAAATGCGCCTTTTTCATGCCCGAATAATTCTGATTCCAATAAATCACGTGGAATTGCCGCCATGTTAAGTGCAATAAACGGATTATCTTTACGTAAACTGTGTTTATGCAGTGCCTTAGCTACCAGTTCCTTACCCGTTCCTGATTCACCGTTAATTAACACGGTAATATTAGAACGCGCCATTCGTCCGATAGCCCTGAAAACTTCCTGCATCGCTGGTGCTTCACCTATAATCGCTGTCGATACCTGCTCTTTGTCGTTGTCCGGATGATTTTTTTCTTTACTCACGCGACAAGCTCTTTGAACCTGTTCAACAGCTTCCTTAATATCAAAAGGTTTCGGAAGATATTCAAAAGCACCGCGATGATAAGCTGATACTGCACTATCCAGATCCGAGTGAGCTGTCATGATGATCACCGGTAAATCAGGATAAATTTCGTTGATCTGGTTAAGTAATTCGAAACCATCAATACCCGGCATCCTGACATCGGAGAGAATCGCATCCGGTATATGGGACTTTAAAAGCTCGATGATTTTCTCGCCATTTTCGAAGGTCTTAACTTTAATCTGTGCTTTTTGAAGGGCTTTTTCCAGCACCCACCGAATCGAATTATCATCATCGATAACCCAGACTTCATCAGTTTGTTGCATTTTTTACCTCCACGGGTAACCAGATTGTAAATACCGTATTTCCCGGTTCACTCCGGCACTCAATCAGTCCACCATATTTATTAATCAGTGTTTGCGAGATTGAAAGACCTACACCAACACCACCTTCAGAATTTGAGACCATAGGAAAAAATAGTTTATCTTTGATTTCCTCAGCAACACCCGGTCCGTTATCTATAATATCGATTCTTGCGACTAATCTATGCCGTTGTGAACCTAAGGTCATTTGTCTTGCAATGCGTGTTTTCATTGTAATGACTGGTTCTGCGATATCCTTTAGGGCTCTTTCGGCATTTCGCACAATATTCAAAATGGCTTGAATCAACTGGTCCTGATCACCATAAATCTCCGGAATACTTGGATCATAATCCCGCCATATTGGCACTCGCTTGGTTTCGGCTAAAATCAGAATTCGAACATGCTCAAGTACATCATGAATATTCAATTGCCTATTTTTAGGTAATTTATTCGGGCCTAACATGCGGTCAACCAAAAGTTGCAGACGGTTTGTTTCTGCAATGATCACCTGGGTATATTCTTTTAGTTCCTCGGTGTTCAACTCGGCCTCGAGCAATTGAGCTGCTCCGCGAATACCGCCAAGTGGATTCTTGATTTCATGAGCCATGCCCCGCACCAGATCACGTGTCATGGTTTGTTGCGCTAACAACTGTTCTTCACGGGTGATTCTCGCGTGTCGATCAAGAATTTGTATTTCTACCAGCAATCCATCGCTAGTTTCTTCACTCTCCATTAACGGAATAATCGATAAATCTACTGTGATATCAGAACCATCCGGCAATGGCATTCTGACTTCGCGCTCGGTAAATGGCTGATTGTTATGCAGTGCGTTTCGTAAGTTATTACCCACTATCTCTTCAGGACAAGACATTAGGTCACAGGCTTTCTGCCCAACCATATTTCGTGAACTGGCCGAAAACAGCATTTCACCTGCCGGATTGATGTAATTAAGGCATAAATCCCGGTCAAACAGCATGACTACTGTTTCAAGGTTATCGACAATTCTTTGCAGGATCACTATTTATCTCTTTTTGAATTCAAATGAGTCAATGCAGTTAACGTACCACTTTCTATCTTTATTCTAGTTTCTAAGTGATTGTTATTTATCCACTAATTTGGATCTGTGCATTTTATGATAATTATTCACGCACCATTATAGTGCATACATATTTTATTTCTTGTGGACAAAAAAAACGCCTCATAAGAGGCGTTTTTTGCTCAATACAATAGGTATTACAAGCTGTAATACATATCAAATTCAACTGGATGAGTCGTCATACGTATACGTGTAACCTCTTCCATTTTCAGGGCAATATAACCATCAATCAGGTCATCAGTGAAAACACCACCCTGAGTCAGGAAGCCTCGGTCTGCATCGAGTGCTTCCAAAGCCTGATCCAGACTATGGCAAACTGTAGGAATTGCTTTTGCTTCTTCAGCTGGCAAATCATACAAGTCTTTATCCATCGCATCGCCAGGATGAATTTTATTCTGAATACCATCAAGGCCTGCCATCATCAGTGCAGAGAATGCCAGATATGGGTTTGCTGTCGGATCAGGGAAACGTACTTCGATACGACGTGCTTTTGGACTGGAAACCCAGGGTATACGAATTGAAGCAGAACGGTTACGTGCCGAGTAAGCCAGCATAACAGGTGCTTCAAAACCTGGCACAAGACGTTTATAGGAATTGGTAGATGCATTGGTAAAGGCATTCAAAGCACGTGCATGTTTAATGATCCCGCCAATGTAATACAAAGCATTTTCAGACAGACCACCGTACTGATCGCCGGCAAACAGGTTTTCACCACCTTTTGCCAGAGACATATGTACATGCATACCTGAACCATTGTCACCAACAATTGGTTTAGGCATGAAGGTAACCGTTTTACCATAAGCATGACCTACGTTCTGGATAACGTATTTCATGGTCTGGTTCCAGTCGGCACGTTCAACCAGAGTCGAAAATTTAGTACCAATTTCACACTGACCGGCTGTGGCAACTTCGTGATGGTGAACTTCAACTGGTACACCCATTTCTTCCAGTGTCAGACACATTGCTGCACGTAAATCATGCAGTGAGTCGACAGGTGGTACCGGGAAATAACCGCCTTTAACACCTGGACGGTGACCAATATTACCGTCTGCATAGACTTTTTCAGAGTTCCAGCCGGCTTCTTCAGAATCAATTTTCACAAAAGTACCGCTCATGTCGGTGCCCCAGCGAACGTCATCAAGAATGAAGAATTCTGGTTCCGGACCAAAGAAAGCAGAATCAGCGATACCGGTGGACTGCAGATAAGCTTCGGCGCGTTTGGCAACAGAGCGTGGATCACGTTCGTAACCTTCCATAGTGGCAGGTTCGAGAACATCACAACGGACGATTAACTGTGCTTCATCAGAAAACGGATCCATAACCGCAGTAGTGGCATCCGGCATAAGAATCATGTCTGACTCATTAATGCCTTTCCAACCGGCGATAGACGAGCCGTCAAACATTTTTCCTTCTTCAAACATTTCTTCATCAACCATACTGGCAGGCATGGAAACATGCTGTTCCTTGCCTTTGGTATCAGTGAAACGCAAATCAACGAACTTCACGTCGTTGTCTTTGATCATGCCTAATACATCACTTGCGGACATTATTTTCTCTCCAAAATTTTTGAGTTACTTGGTTTTTTTCCGATTCGCCAATAAGGCTGCCTGTCGGATTGGTTGATACTGAGCATGAACTATGCCAGTGAATTTTTGATAGAAAAAATCGCACCAAAATAGTTATCTGGTTTTACTACTTCAGCATTTTTTATTCTAAATCAATACGTTATTTTCATTAATCTGATTTAATTGCTCATCAACCCGGCTTTTAAGCAGCCTATATTGATCATCAAAGCGTATCAGATAGATTATTACTGCACTATAATAGTGCGTTATCTTTATACTCGCACTATCTTGGTGCTTTAAAAAAAATGTCCAGATCACCAAAACGCTCATCCTGCAAAATCTTTTCGTTTAAACGTCGGCTCAGTTTCTCTGAAGCCTCTGTCGACGAAAACATTGTTAAAGGTAATACCAGATCAATTTTTATTTTTCCGGACAGATAATGCAGCGAAATCTCAGCTTGTGTAAAGATTTTTTCATCTTCATCCCAGGCATTTTGCAAAATCTGCATGACCTCCTGTCTTAAAGGCAGATCCTTACAATTCGGTGCCTCTTCGTCATCTTCAGGATCAATATGTACAGTCACATCTGAAAGATGATCGACTTTGTTTTTGAGTTCTTCTTCTACTGCCACTGCTATCATGTGACCTTCGGAAACTGTCAGCCAGGGATCAACCAGAATATGTACGTCTGCTGCCGACTGATGACCGGTTTTTCTGGTTCTGAGCATATGTAATGAATGTACACCATCAACGGCTTCAATAAGATTGGTAAAATTATCCACTTCTTCCTGATCAAGGGACTTGTCAACCAATTCCTCAAGAGCCTGCCAACCGAGTTGCCAGCCAATCTTGGCTATCATCACTGCGACAATCAAAGCCGCGATCATATCGAGATTGGATATACCAAGCTGTGTACCGCCAATACCGATCAATACCACAATTGAAGAAACCGCATCTGAACGATGATGCCATGCGTTAGCTTCCAGTAATTTGGAATGAATTCGACGCGCAACAATTATTGTGTACCAGTAAAGTGCTTCATTCGCCAAAATTGAAAATAATGCCGCATATAAAGCTAACTGACCGGGCACTTCGACGGGCTCATTGCTGAGTAATCGTTCAACGGTATCCCATCCAATGCCTAAAGCAACCAGCAATAATAGTATGCCTAACGCCAGTGTTGCCGCGGTTTCAAAACGTCCATGCCCATAGGGATGTTCATCATCAGGTTCCTGATTTGCATGATGTGAAGCAAACATGACCAAAACATCTGACAGCAGATCAGATAAAGAATGAATGCCATCAACAATCAATGCCTGAGAATGGGATATATAGCCAAAAATAATTTTGACTGCTGATAAAATGAGATTGGTAATTGCACCGACAATGGATACAGTCTGCGCCTGTTTATTGCGTTCAATGGCAAAACTATGATCATGACCCATGGTTTTCGACTCGTATTGTTAAAATATATTCGTCGTCCTGTTCATGACTATCCATCACAGTATGACCATGTACCCGACACCAGGACGGTATATCCTGCATGACACCGGGATCTGTACAGATTACCTGTAATTGATCCCCAACCTGTAGCTTTTCGATTTCATTCTGGGTTTTAATCACCGGCATCGGACATAACATTCGGCGACAATCAAGTTCATGCATATTAGACTACCTAGAGTATCCACTCACGCGGAATGTCTTTTTCCGCCAGAGGCTTAATAAAAATTGGTGAAACATTTCCGTCGCGAGTCTGGTATTTTAATTCGACTTCCTCAGCATCACGACCCTGACTATAACGTGCCACAATTCTGGCAGCCAATTGAATATCTTCTTCGTTATAACTGCCATCAAGCAAAGCTAATGGACCTGCATGACTGATCGTCATGATCGAATCGTATTGTTTTCTGTATCCCTGCAAAAATTTACCTTCGCCTTCTTCTCTGGCAATAATTATTTTAAAGTTAGCCACCGGTCTGACATGTCTGCCAACCTTTAATAACATAATGTCATCGATTTCGTAATTACGCTGATTACGTGATGACCATAGATCTTCCAGTTTGACCGAATAACTTTCATCAGTCAGGAAACAGCATCCACCTGCCGGCTGTGCAAAATCCTCATAGCCAAACTGTTTTGCCAATGCAATCTGCGGCTTACGATTTCGACCGGAAAAATCCAGCAGTTTGTCACGGTCAACCCACCCTTCACGTTCCGGCAGGGTTTCAGTTAATTTTTTCGCACATAAGGGTCTGAGCAGGCGATCTTCAACACCTGATTCCTGCTGAATAAGCGGAAGTGTATCTTTGCGCTGGGATTTCGGACGTTGTCCAACAACTTCTCCGGTGATAACGAAATCAAAATCATGCGTCTGCATCCATTCAAACGCTTTTTTGACCATGAAAACTTTGCAATCCAGACAAGGATTGAGATTTGCACCATAACCATGTTTCGGGTTAATCACGATATCCTTATACTCTTCGATAATATCGATGATATGTAATTTGATGCCAAGTTTTTCTGCTGACCAGAGGGCATTATTGCGTTTCAGCTTTTTTTGATCTTTTTTACGAATCGCATGGGTATGTCCTTCCACGCAAAAGCCGGTATAAAAATTTATACCTTCTACATAGATACCCTGCTCCTGAATGACACGAACCGCCAATAAAGAATCCAAACCACCGGATATCAGTGCAACAGCTTTTTTTGTTTGCTTGTCAGACATGATTGTTTTCAACTTTCAAAATTTCATTATAAATAATTGGTTTTTTTTTGCCTATGCCCGATCCTTTAGTCGTCAAACCTTTTGATCGCCTATTTCAACCTATATAATGGCGCATCAAAATTCTGCGTATTCAGATAAATTTTATTTTCGGGGATGAATCTTGAGCCAATCTGCAAGTGATGTTTCGACGTTTCAGGGACTTATTCTGAAACTTCAACAATTTTGGGCCGAACAGGGTTGTGTTCTATTACAACCCTATGACATGGAAATGGGAGCCGGTACTTTTCATACAGCAACGTTTTTACGCGCTGTAGGTCCGGAACCCTGGAATACTGCTTATGTCCAGCCTTCCCGTCGACCCACTGATGGTCGTTATGGTGAAAACCCTAACCGTCTTCAGCATTACTATCAGTTTCAGGTTGCTCTTAAACCTTCTCCGGATAATATTCAGGATCTTTATCTTCAGTCTTTGCGTGAACTGGGTTTTGACACACTTGAGCATGATATTCGTTTTGTTGAAGACAATTGGGAATCTCCTTCTCTAGGTGCCTGGGGCCTTGGTTGGGAGGTCTGGCTTAATGGCATGGAAGTAACCCAGTTTACCTATTTCCAGCAGGTTGGTGGTCTTGAATGTAAACCTGTTACCGGTGAAATTACCTATGGGCTGGAGCGTATTGCCATGTACCTTCAAGGTGTTAAAAGCGTCTATGACTTGATCTGGACCAATGGACCTAATGGTATCGTTACCTACGGAGATGTTTTTCATCAAAATGAAGTTGAGCAATCAGCTTATAACTTCGAACATGCGGATATCGATTTTCTTTTCAGCTTCTTTGATCATTGTGAAGCCCAAAGCAATAAGTTAATTGAAAACAATCTTGCTTTGCCGGCTTATGAACAGGTCTTAAAAGCCTCGCATGCTTTTAACCTGTTAGATGCCAGACATGCTATTTCGGTAACAGAACGACAACGCTACATTCTTCGTTTACGCGCCTTGTCCCGCGCAGTTGCTCAGGCTTATTACGAATCCCGGGAGAAACTCGGTTTCCCTATGCTTTCTTCTAATCATGATGGTGCTCAATAATGGCTATGACCTCTGATCTTCTCTTCGAACTAGGTACAGAAGAATTACCACCAGCGGCACTGTTGAAACTTTCAGAATCATTAGGCATCGAATTCACCGCTGGTCTTAATGCTTTATCTATCGGTTTTAGCTCTTTCGAACTTTTTGCCGCTCCGCGTCGCCTGGGGTTGTTAATCAAAGACTGCGAATTACAGCAACCTGATAAAACCATCAATCGTCGTGGCCCGGCTAAACAGGCGGCCTTTGACAAAGATGGCAATCCTAGCAAAGCCGCACAGGGTTTTGCGGCTTCTTGTGGAACTTCCGTCGATAAACTGGAAACTACGAAAACCGACAAAGGTGAATGGCTCAGTTTTAATCTTCATGAAGCCGGTAAAAAAACGATTGAACTGTTACCGGAAGTGGCTTCAACAGCATTGGATAAACTTCCTATTCCTAAAAGAATGCGTTGGGGTGATAGTGATGCTCAGTTTGTACGTCCGGTTCACTGGCTGGTTTTTATGTTAGGTAAAGATATTGTGCCCTGCACTATTCTCGATGCTAAAAGTGATCGATTCAGTTTCGGCCACCGTTTTCATAATCCGGCCGCTATTGAAATCAGTAGTCCTGCCGAATATGCCAACATTCTTAGAGATAAAGGTAAAGTAATCGCTAACTTCGCTACGCGTCGTGAAATGATTTCGAGTCAAGTTAAAGCTGCTGCCTTGTCTGTCAATGGTCAGGTTCAGGAAGATCCGGATTTACTTGATGAAGTCACCGCATTAGTTGAGTGGCCAGTCGCTGTTTTAGGTAATTTTGAAGAAGAATTTCTCGAAATTCCTCATGAAGCTGTCATCATGACCATGAAAAAAAATCAGAAATACTTTCCTGTGCATGACAGCACTGGTCAATTGCTTAACCATTTCATTACCATTGCAAACATTGAAAGTTCAAATCCTGATGTCATTCGACAAGGCAATGAACGTGTCATCAGGCCTCGACTTACTGATGCCAAGTTTTTCTGGGATCAGGATGCAAAACTGAGTTTGCAGGATCGTTTGGACAAACTTAAAAGCATCGTTTTTCAAAAAGAACTGGGCTCTATCTATGACAAGTCTTCTCGAGTATCTGCCTTGTCTGCGCATATTGCCGGCTTACTTGGTTCTGATTCTGATCTGGCAAGTCGTGCGGGTTTATTATCACGTTGTGACCTGGTCACTGAATCTGTATTTGAATTCCCTGAACTACAAGGCATTGTCGGTCGTTATCAGGCCAAACGGGATGGTGAAACAGATGAGCTGGCTCAGGCCATGGATGAGATGTATATGCCACGGTTTTCCGGTGACCAGCTTCCATCAACAAAAACCGGCATTGCAGTAGCGCTTGCAGATCGCTTTGATTCCTTAACCGGTATCTTTGGAATTGGTCTTAAACCTAGTGGTACTAAAGATCCTTTTGCTTTGAGGCGAGCAACACTCGGTATAATCCGGATTCTACGTGAGCACTTACTTACACTGGATGTTTCGGCTTTGGTAGACAAATCCATAGCATTACATGGCGATCAACTTACTTCTACCACAACAGCATCTGATGTTCTTGACTATATTGATGAGCGTCGTAAAGGTGTCTTTGTCGATGCCGGTTTCTCGGTAAATCTGGTTAAAGCTGTTGCCGCAGTAGAACCTCTTGATATTCCGGATTTTGAAAATCGTCTGGTTGCGGTTAAATTTTTCAGTGACCAGGCTGAAGCTTCTACGCTGGCCGCAGCTAATAAGCGTATCAGTAATATTCTCAGAAAAACGGATGATAAATTACCGGATTCCGTTGATCCGCATCTTTTCGAATCTGCAGAAGAAGCAACTCTTTACACCGCTATTCAGACTAAACAGCAATCTGTTAAAGATTTTATTAAAAATGCTGATTATCAGTCAGTACTCACTGACTTAACATCTCTTGCTGCACCGGTTGATTCATTTTTTGATAATGTCATGGTCATGTGTGATGACAATGCCGTCCGGTTAAATCGACTGGCCTTACTACACCAGTTATCTTCCTTGTTTTTGCAGGTAGCCGATATTTCTGTGTTACAGGATAGTTAAATGGACCAATACAATTGGCAACAGATGATAGCGGCTGTTCAGGCATTTCACGATAAACATAACTTTCGTGAAAATGGCGGTGAAGAACTAAACTATAGAATTGCCTTGATGGCTGAGGAACTTGGTGAAATCAGTTCCTGTGTGACAAAAGGCAAAAGTAAGGACTTACTCGCTGAAGAAGTTGCAGATTTGTTAATCTTGATTATGGGAACGGGTATAGCTGCAGATTTTGATCTTAACCGGGCATTCTGGAAAAAGATGGAAAAACTGATGCAACGTGAGTCAAGAATGGTTAATGGAAAAATTCGCGTCTCGGAATTTCGGGACATGGAATGAAATTGATCATTCTGGATAGAGATGGCGTCATAAATGTTGATTCAGATGACTACATCAAAACACCAGATGAATGGATTCCGATCCCTGGCAGTCTTCAGGCGATCGCCCGACTTAATGCTGCTGGCTATAAAGTTGCCATAGCAACAAATCAATCCGGTATTGCCCGGGGTTATTACGATATCGCCACCCTGAATGCAATGCATGAAAAAATGTCTCATCTTCTAGCTCTGGAAAATGGTGTTATCGATAATATTGCATATTGTCCTCATGGTCCGGATGATCACTGTAATTGCAGAAAACCTTTACCCGGTCTTTTACTGAACTTGGCCGAATCCTGTTCTGCAAATTTGTCAGATTGTTTTTTTGTTGGAGATTCTGCTTCTGATCTTCATGCTGCTGATAATGCCGGCTGTAAATTTGCGCTGGTTAAAACAGGGAAAGGTTTAAGAACCATTAATACCCTTTCTGAAGATGATTTGAAAAATATTCCTGTATTCGAAAATCTGGCCGGTTTCGTCAGCTGGTTACTGGACTCAAAAAATAGCCGGAGCTAATTATGTTTACATTAATCCGTTCATCCATTTTTTTCGTGTTAATGGTTTTAACAACGGTGTTTATTGGTTTAACGATGTCTATTTTTGGCTGGATTATTCCATTTTCAGCGACATCTTCACTGGCAAATCTATGGGGTAAAACCAACCTTTTCTGGTTAAAGCTTACCTGTAATCTTGATTACAAAATCACCGGTCTGGAAAATATCCCGAATGATCAGGCATGCATCATAATGTCCAAACATCAATCAGCCTGGGAAACCATTGCTTTTAGAGGCATTTTCCCTGCTGATCAGGCATGGGTACTAAAACGTGAATTGATGTACGTACCTGTGTTTGGTTGGGCATTAGCGGTAGTCAAGCCTATTGCGATTAACCGAGGATCAGGAAGACAAGCCTTAAAGCAGGTTGTTCAACAAGGTATCGAACGTCTGAAGCAAGGACGAAAAATAATTATTTTTCCTGAAGGCACAAGAGTTGCACCTGGCGAGAAAAAGAAATTCGGAATTGGTGGTGCAATGCTCGCAGCTAAGGCCGCAGATTATCCTGTTATCCCGGTTGCCCATAATGCCGGTGTTTTCTGGCGCAGACGGGATCTGAAAAAATATTCCGGTACTATCGAAGTTATTATTGGTGAACCTATATCTGTAAAAGGTATGGATGCAGGACAAATCAATGAAATGGTAGAAAACTGGATAGAGTCTCAAATGGTATTGTTACCATCTGAGACGCCAACATATTGAATCAAATATCAAGATTTTCCACAGTTAGAGCATTTTTCTCAATAAACTCTCGACGAGGTTCAACTTCATCACCCATCAGGGTGGTAAAAATTTCATCCGCACCAATAACGTCTTCAATACGTACCTGCAATAAACGTCTTGATTCAGGATTCATGGTTGTTTCCCAAAGCTGTTCGGGATTCATTTCTCCCAAACCTTTATAACGTTGTATATGTTGACCGCGTTTGGCCTCTTCCATTAACCATTCAAGTGCCTGACCAAAGTCAGAAACGTCTTTTTTCTTCTCACCCTTTTGAACATAAGCATCCTGTTCAAGTAATCCTTGTAGTTTCTCGCCTAGTTCAATAATGCGTTTATAGTCAGCAGAATCAAAAAAAGTCATCTGCAATTTATGCTCATTGGAAATACCGTGAACTTTACGATCGATGCATATCGTTCTATCACTCATTTCTATTTTATCATCCGGCTGATCAATAGTAATGGAGTATCTGTCAGATGGTCCCATATCATTATTAAGTCTAGTAGTCAGGTCATCTACCCATATTTTCAATTCATCGATTGATAGTGAGTTATTACTTACTCTTTTCATGAACATTAAATTCTGTGTTAACTTACCATCATACCTTCTTGATAATCGATTAATGATTTCTCGGGTTTCGATATAATCAATTGATAGTTCATGCAAAGCCGAATCTTTGATCGCAGGGCTATCGGCAGAAACATGTAATTCAGCATTTTCCAGAGCTGTATTTAACAGATACTGATTTAATTCAATATCGTCTTTAATATAAGTTTCCTGTTTACCTTTTTTTACTTTATATAAAGGTGGCTGGGCAATGTACACATATCCGCGATCAATCAATTCACCCATCTGGCGATAAAAGAATGTCAGCAACAATGTACGAATATGGGCACCGTCAACATCAGCATCTGTCATAATAATAATTCGATGGTAACGCAGTTTATCGGGATTAAATTCTTCTCGACCAATACCACAACCTAAAGCGGTAATTAAGGTACCTACTTCTGCAGAAGAAAGCATTTTATCAAAGCGGGCTTTTTCAACATTCAGGATTTTTCCTTTCAGAGGAAGGATAGCTTGCGTTCTCCGGTCCCTGCCCTGCTTTGCAGAGCCACCGGCAGAATCCCCTTCCACCAGGTAAAGTTCAGATTGTGCCGGATCTTTAACCTGACAATCCGCTAATTTTCCGGGTAATCCGGCTATATCCAGAACGCCCTTACGGCGCGTCATTTCTCTAGCTTTACGAGCCGCTTCACGTGCCCGTGCTGCTTCAACCATCTTTCCAGCAATAATTTTTCCTTCTGCCGGTGACTCAAGTAAAAAGTCATTAAACTTTTCATTGACCAGACTCTCAACAATATTCCTCACTTCTGACGAAACCAGTTTATCTTTGGTTTGTGAAGAAAATTTCGGATCAGGAACTTTTACTGACAAAACGGCCGTCAAACCCTCACGGGCATCATCACCAGTGGTATTGATTTTTTGTTTTTTTGCTAAACCTGCTGATTCAATATAATTATTTAAGGTCCGGGTCAACCCACTTCTAAAACCGGCTAGATGAGTTCCACCATCCTTTTGCGGAATATTATTGGTAAAACAAAAAATATTTTCCTGATAGGACTCATTCCATTGCATCGCTAATTCAACAACAACATTATCTTTTTCAGATGAAAAATAAACAACGGTTGGATTGATTGGGGTTTTCTTTCTATTTAGATGTTCTACGAAAGCCTTTATTCCACCTTCGTATTCAAAAATATCTTCTTTATTATCACGTAAATCCCGCAGAACTATGCGCACACCTGAATTTAAAAATGACAATTCGCGCAAACGTTTCATTAAAATGTCGTAATGAAAAACCACATCTTTGAAGATCGTTTTACTCGGCAAAAATCTGACTTTGGTACCTGTTTTATCCGAATCTCCTACAACTTCCAATGGTGCAACAGGGTCACCCATTTTGTATGTCTGAAAATGTTTTTTACCTTCACGATAAACAGTCAACTCAAGTTCTTCAGATAATGCATTTACAACTGAAATACCTACACCATGCAAACCACCTGAGACTTTATAAGAATCATCATCAAATTTTCCACCCGCATGTAAGACAGTCATAATGACTTCTGCGGCTGAACGATTTTCTTCCTCATGCATGCCAACTGGAATACCGCGCCCATTGTCTGAAACACTTACTGAGTTATCTTCATGGATTGTGACTCTTATTTCATCACAATGCCCTGCTAAAGCTTCATCAATAGAATTATCAACCACTTCAAAAACCATGTGGTGCAAACCAGTACCATCATCGGTATCCCCGATGTACATTCCTGGTCTTTTCCTGACAGCATCTAATCCTTTAAGAACTTTGATAGCTGAGGAATTATATTCAGACATGTTTATTCTCCTTTTATAGTCTCTGGATTATAACCTTTTCATTGCTAGTCAGTGTTATTTTATTGAAATATTAAAAGAAACCTTCGTATTATTCTGAACTCTTATCTTGCCTAATTTATTCATCATGAGATTTTCACTGTTTAGCAATTTTGATTTCATAGTTGTTCCACGTGGAACATATTTTCGATTAACTTCTTATCCACATTGGGATGATCAATAGCAGAAATAATAATTTGAAGACCAGAGTTTTTAAGAAAATCAAACAACTTAGTTAAATGAAATTTATCAAGTTCTGAACCAATATCATCAATGAGAAATATAGGTATAGAACCCTGGTTCGCAAGTTCAAGGCATTGAGCGATTTGCAAAGTAAATACAATCATTTTCTGTTGACCACGTGAAAGAGTATTTCTTTTAGAATCGATAAAATTAAATTTCAAATCTGCACGTTGCGGTCCGAGATTTGTCCAGCCGGTTGTAAGATCACGTTGAATATTTTTCTTTAGTTCCGAACCTAGATTATTATCATTATTCCATCCAGGATAATAATTTATATCCACTAATGCTTTATCGAGTAGTTGTTTTTGAATATCGATAAACAATTTATTTAATGATTTAAAATATTCTCTTCGAAACGAATCAATAGATTCTGATACTGAAACAAATTCATAATCCCAGCTTTGTATATCTTTGCTTCTATTTTTGAGAGCTTGATTACGTTGTTTTAAGAGTCTATTGAATAAAGACCATTGGTGGCGATAAATATGTTCCACGTGGAACAGTCCCCAATCGATAAACTTTCTGCGAAAGGATGAACCGGAATCTACTAAATTATGTGAAACGGGTGTTACTAAATGCAAAGGAAATAAATCAAGCAAATCTGACCGTTTTCGAATGGAATCCTGATTAAATTTCATAATCAATTTTGAAGATTCGATTTGTGAAGCTAGACGCGATGAATCACCCTGATGTGTAAAATTAGAAATCACAAAGGAAGTTTTTTGGCCGTGACGAATTAAATCAGAAAGATAATTGGATCTAAAAGATTTTCCTCTACCAGAAAGGTAAATCGCTTCAATTAAAGAAGATTTACCACTGCCATTATTACCTAAGATGAGATTGATACCGTCTGAAAATCTGAATTCTGAGTTTTCAAAACATCTAAAATCTATCAGAGATAATTTGTTTATCATGGTGTGTTAAATAACCGTGCAAAAAAATAGGCAGTAAAACTGCCTAAATAATAATTGGAAACATTCAATCAACTATAGTCGCATTGGCATAACAATATATTTACAGGCATCGGAATCTGATGCAGTCAATAAACAACTACTGTTAGCATCGACCAGTGCAATGTGAATATCCTCTGTAGAGACAACATTAAGTACATCCGTCAGGTAGCCGACATTAAAACCGATAGTTAATTCATCGCCTTCATATTGTACTTCGACTTCCTCTTCAGCCTCTTCCTGTTCAGGGTTGTGAGCCAGGAGTTCGATTTTACTGTTGTTTATTTTGAACCTAATGCCACGATATTTTTCATTCGACAAAATAGAGGCACGCACTAAGGCTTGTTTCAATTCTAAACGATTAACAACCGCAGTTTTGGTTTGGCCGGAAGGCATAACTCTTTGGTAATCTGGGAAACGACCATCAATAAGTTTTGAAGTAAAGACAACCCCATTCTTGAATATTAATCGAATATGATTGCTACCGATTTCAATAGTGACATCGTCATCAGATTCTGAAAGTAACCTGGTTAATTCGATGATCGCTTTTCTAGGTAAAATAATTTGAGTAGAGATTTCTGTGCCTGAAGGCATTGCAAGTTCAGCCATAGCAAGACGATGACCATCAGTGGCAACTGTGCGGAAAATGTCATTCGATAGATCTAAAAGCATGCCATTCAGATAGTAGCGAACATCCTGCTGAGCCATTGCAAAATGTGTTTTATCGATAACGAACTTGAGATCTTTTTCTTTGAGAACAATTCTGTCTGCCAGAGCTTTTGGTTCAACACCCGGAAAATCAGTGGCTGGTAAAGTACCTAAAGTGTAACGACCACGGCCTGATTTTAATGTGACCTGTTGTTTATCGATTGTAATAGAAATGTCGGCTCCATCGGGTAACGCTTTACAAATATCGAGCAGTTTTCTGGCCGGTATGGTCAAGTCCAGGTCTTCATCAGTATTGCTTACCAGCGTCTGAGTTCTTAATTCAACCTCAAGGTCAGTTGCAGTAATAAACAAAGTACTGTTTCGAATATTCAATAAAACATTGGCCAATATTGGTAATGTTTGACGACGTTCAACTACTCCAGATACCTGACTAAGAGATTTTAAAAGATCATCACGATTGAGGTTAATGACCATGTTATCCATCCTGTATAAATATAAATAAAATATTATTTAAAAACTTATTGTTATTATTAAGCAGCGCTAAAACACTGAGTAACTCAAAAAATCATAATTAAATCAAAACATTGGAAATGATTTTTGGCTGTATCAAGCATGTATGAACAGCAAATAAACTGTTTATCAAATGTGGATAACTTTGAAGTCAGTTTTTCACAACAGATTGCTGACATATTACTCACAGTTAATTACTCAAAATTCTCATTAAATTCGCATAGTCTTCTTCTATGCGTTTATCTGTATCTTTTAATTCTGCAATTTTGCGGGTCGCATAAAGTACCGTCGTATGATCACGGCCACCAAAAGCTTCACCGATTTCGGGTAAGCTATGATTGGTCAATTCTTTAGCCAATGTCATTGCAACCTGTCTTGGTCGAGCAATAGTTCTACTACGTTTTGCAGATGTAAGGTCAGAGGTGCGAATATTAAAATATTCTGCAACGGTTTTCTGAATATTTTCGATGGTGACAAGTTTATCCTGTGCTGCAATCATGTCCTTGAGTGCATCTTTAGCAAAATCGATGGTTATTTCCTGACCGGTGAATTGTGCTATAGCAATAATTGACCTGAGCGCACCCTCAAGCTCACGAATATTGGAGCGTACCCGCTTACCAATAAAAAATGCGACATCATCCGGTAATTCTATTTGAAATAGTTGCAGTGATTTTGATTTTAAGATGGCTACCCGTGTTTCAAGATCTGCAGGTTCTATGGCAACAGTGAGACCCCAGCCAAATCTTGATTTAAGTCGTTCTTCCAAATTGAGCTCTTTTGGAAAACTGTCACTTGTCATGATGATTTGTTGCTGTGATTCGAACAGTGCATTGAAAGTATGAAAAAATTCTTCCTGTGAACGTTCTTTACCGGCAAAAAATTGAATATCATCAATAAGCAACGCATTAAGTGATCGATATTTCCGTTTAAAGTCATCCATTGTGCCATGCTGAAGAGCTTTGACCATTTCAGCGACGAAACCCTCTGAATGAACATACAGGACGCGTGCATCCGGATTGTTATCGGAAATCATGTTACCAACAGCATGCATCAAGTGAGTTTTACCCAGTCCTACTCCACCATAAATGAACAAAGGGTTATAGACTGTACCTGGATTGTTACCAATCTGTACCGATGCAGCTCGGGCTAATTGATTGGATTTGCCCTGAACAAAAGTATCAAAAGTAAAATTTCGATTGATATTGCTTTGCAGAGGAATATTGGCAATAGCAGGATCTGTACGCACAGGACTGTGGGAAGAATTAGTTCTACTGATACCGGGTGACCGGGTTTCGTTGCTTGAATGAGATGCCGCGGTTGGTCTGGAGCCAATCTCAAGAGAAATGGTTTTGCTATCGTCTTGAGAGATTTGAATAATGTAAGTTTTCATCAGGTCAAAATAATGGTTTTTAACCCAATCAAGAACAAATCGATTTGGTGCAAATAAACGAAGGCCATTGGAATCTTCAGCAGACTGTAGAGGCCTGATCCAGGTATTAAATTGCTGAGCAGAAAGCTCAGATTCGAGATGATCGGAACATCTCTTCCATAAATCCACCAGGGAAACTCCTAAAAGGCTAATCGAATCTGTTAGTTATTTTTTGACCTGAAGATAGAAAGCGCAATAATGCAACATACAGATCTTTAATAGGTTAGAGTTTAACCCATTAAAGCCAGAGTTATCCACAGCTTAAAGAGAAAAATAAAAATTCATTTGGTCCTTATAAATATTGACTTTTATGTAAATCTCTAGATAATTGCGAGTCTTTTTTTCGGGCAAATTTTGTCCAGCTGACTAGCAAATTTTTCTGAGGTAACTGACAGTGAAACGTACATTCCAGCCAAGTCGTTTGAAACGCGCAAGAACCCATGGCTTCCGCGCCCGTATGGCTACCAGAAATGGTCGTAAAATTATTAATGCCAGACGTGCAAAAGGTCGTGCTGAATTAGCCTGATAATATTCATCCTGGCTGGTTATGCCGAACGAGACATTCGTTAAACCTATGAACCAGTCGGGAGAAAAATTCTCCAGGCAGTCGAGATTACTGACTGCAGAGGATTACCGCAGGGTATTTAGTAAACCAATCAAATCCAGTGATGGTTTTTTTACGGTTTTGGCTGTTAAAAAACATCATGAACAAGCTCGTCTGGGATTAGCTATTTCGAAGAAAAATACCAGATTGGCGGTAGACAGAAATCGATTGAAGCGTCTAATTCGTGAGAGTTTTCGTAAAAACCAGTCACATCTGGACGGTCTTGATTTGGTAGTTATGGCAAGACAACAGACCAGTCAGCAGGAAAACCATAAACTTTTTAGATCATTACAGCGTCACTGGATAAAGCTTCAGAAGAGCTGCAACTGATTAATTCACCTTAACACTTTAGAGTTTTCTGGAATCGATATGGATAACATAAGACTGATTTTAATTCTTGCTGTAGCTTTTCTATCCATGATGATTTGGCAGCAGTGGCAGCAGGACTACGGACCAAAATCCACAGAAGAAGCCTCTTATGCATTCGGTGAGAATAAACAATCGGTTTCTGAGACAAAATCTACAGATCTGCCAGCTCCCCCTGTATCTGCAACTAATGATCAAAAGTCTTCGGAATTGCCGGTAACAGCAGTTAACAAAGAATCGGCTATTTCTAAAGATGCCGTTCAATCAGCCAGAATAAATGTTGTTACTGATACCTTGAGTCTGGTTATTGATTCTAAAGGTGGTGCAATAGTGAAGGCCAACCTGAGAAAATACCCTCTGTCTCTGGAAAGACCGGATACCGAATTTCCATTACTAACGGAATTGCCGTCAAATTTTTATATTGCTCAGTCTGGATTGATTTCCGCTGACAAGAAAATGGCTCCCACACATGAATCTGTGTTTACCAGCTCTGCTTCAGATTACGCTTTATCCGAGGGCAAAGATAAGCTGGTTGTCAATCTGAACTGGCAAAATGATGAAGGTGTTCAGGTCATTAAAAAGTATGAATTCACTCGTGGCAGTTATTTGATAAAGATAAGTTACGACATTATCAATAATTCTTCGACGAATTGGATCGGTCGTCAATATCAGCAACTGCAACGTGCCCGTCCTTCCGATGATGGGGGCAATGCTTTTATATACACCTATACAGGTGGAGCGATATATAGCGAGGCAGAGAAATACGAGAAAATTGATTTTGATGAAATGGATGACGCAGTACTAAGCCGGGATATCAAAGGTGGTTGGCAGGCAATGCTTCAACATTATTTTGTAAGTGCCTGGATACCACCTGCTGATCAAATACATCATTTTTACAGCAAAGCCTTAAGTAATGGTCGATACATTCTTGGATCTTATAGTCCAAACATGACAGTTGCTGCCGGACAAACCGGAAACATGCATAATCAGTTTTTCACGGGACCAAAATTACAGCATGAGTTAAAAGAAATTTCCAAAGGTCTTGATCTGGTTGTTGATTACGGATTTTTATCAATTTTAGCGCAACCAATATACTGGGTGCTTGAGCAAATTTATGCACTGGTTAATAACTGGGGTTGGTCGATTATTTTATTAACTATTCTGATCAAAGCGGTATTTTTCAAATTATCAGAAGCCAGTTATAAATCTATGGCAAACATGCGCAAGGTGGCACCGCGCTTACAGACTTTAAAAGAACGTTATGGTGATGATAAGCAAAGACTTAATCAAGCCATGATGGAAATGTACAAAAAAGAAAAAATTAATCCGCTTGGTGGTTGTCTACCAATGCTCGTCCAGATACCTGTGTTCATAGCGTTGTATTGGGTATTACTGGAATCTGTTGAATTAAGACAAGCTCCGTGGATATTGTGGATTAAGGATTTGTCGATCATGGATCCATATTATATTTTGCCTTTGCTGATGGGTATTACCATGTTTATTCAGCAAAAGCTTAATCCACCACCACCGGATCCAATGCAAGCAAAAATTATGATGAGTTTGCCAATTGTATTTACAGTATTTTTTGCGTTTTTCCCATCCGGTTTGGTCTTATACTGGTTTGTTAATAATCTATTGTCGATAAGCCAACAATGGGTAATTACTCGCAGGATAGAAAAGGCCGGTTAATGAATAAGGCGGTTGCTTGAAATGACAGCGACTGAAACTATTGCTGCGTTAGCAACTGCACCGGGTCAATCCGGTGTAGGCATTATCAGGTTGTCCGGACCCAAAGCAATTAATATTGCTAAATCAATTTGCCCGTCTCTAAAAAATATCGAGCCTCGACAAACATATTTTTGTCATTTCAACGATGTTAATAATGATATCGTTGATGAAGGTTTATTGATTTATTTTAAAGCCCCCTACTCTTTTACTGGTGAGGATGTCATTGAATTACAGGCTCATGGATCGCCTATTGTTCTTGATATATTACTCGATACAGCTATTAATCAAGGTGCAAGACTAGCCAGACCCGGAGAATTTTCGGAGCGAGCTTTTCTTAACAACAAAATAGACCTTGCCCAGGCTGAAGCGATCGCGGATTTAATAGAATCCGGAACTGAAACGGCTGCACGAATGGCAAGTCGATCTCTACAGGGCAAATTTTCAGAATACATTCACGGATTGGTCGATCAGCTCATTCACTTAAGAATGTATGTTGAAGCTTCAATTGATTTTCCAGAAGAAGAAATAGATTTTTTGCAGGATGAAACCATCAGTCTTTCTTTAAATGAAATTGAACAAAGTTTTAACGAGATACAACAAAAAGCTACACAGGGATCCTTAATTAAAGATGGCATGAATCTCGTCATTGCCGGTAGGCCAAATGCCGGAAAATCCAGCTTACTGAATGCCTTAGCCGGTTATGAATCGGCTATTGTTACCGATATACCGGGTACAACACGAGATGTATTAAAAGAAAAAATACAAATTGATGGTATGCCTGTGCACTTGATAGATACCGCCGGAATACGTGATGCTATTGATGCAGTAGAACAGGAAGGTATCAGACGCGCTATGCAGCATATTGAAAAAGCGGATCATACTTTATGGATATATGATGCTAAAACAGCAAATTCTATCGAAGAGTTAAAAAAAGAAATGGACTTTCCGCAAATGAAAGTTGCTGTGACTTATATAAGAAACAAAATTGATACGATTAATGAAACCCCTGAAAAAATTTCAGAAGAACATATAGCGATTTCCGCAAAACAAAATTCCGGTATCGATTTATTGCGACAGCATCTCAAAAATATTATGGGTTACCATGGCCCTGAACAGGGAGAATTTTTAGCCCGTAGGCGTCATCTCGATGCATTGAAACGTGCAGCTATTCATCTGGAAAAAGGTAAAATCGCATTACACGTTAGTAAAGCTGGAGAGTTATTAGCGGAAGAATTGAGGCTGATGCAGAATTGTTTATCAGAAATTACCGGCGAATTTAGCAGTGACGATTTACTAGGGAAAATTTTCAGTAGTTTCTGTATAGGCAAGTGAGTGAACATTGATTGGTGTATTTGATTCAGGCATAGGTGGGTTAACTGTACTGAAGGAAATTGATAAACAGTTAGACAATCAAAGCTTTATTTATTTAGCGGATACAGCATTTGCGCCATACGGTGATAAATCAGCGACAGAAATTATTCAGCGATGCGATCACATTACTAATTATCTGATTCAGCAGGGCGCACAATTAATTGTTGTTGCCTGTAATACCGCAACAGCTATTGCTGTTGATGAATTACGGAAAAAATACCTGCAGCCCATTGTTGCGATGGAACCTGCAGTCAAGCCGGCTGTAAAGATATCAACTGAGGGTGCGGTGGGTATCATGGCAACAACCCGAACATTATCGAGTCAACGTTATGCAAATTTACTGGAGAAATTTGCAGAAAGTACCACCGTTTACGAACAAGCCTGCAGTGGTCTGGTTGAGCAAATAGAAAACATAGAACTAGAAACACCTAAAACAAAAAAATTACTAACTCAATATTTACAACCATTAATTGATAAAAACATCGATACGCTGGTTTTAGGTTGCACACATTATCCATTTTTGAAAAGCCAAATCCAAAATATCATCGGTCAAAAAATAAAAATAATAGATACGGCAGAAGCAGTAACCCAGCAGGTTATCAGAAAGCTGGAAATTAAATATCCAGATAACGAAAAAACAATAAGATTTATAACTACGGGTAATCTGCAAAAATTTAACAGACAATTGATAAATTATTGGCCCTACCCGATTCCGGAAAAATACGTCGAATCTAAAATCGTTTAACACATTGTTTGAAGGTGTCTAAATCATTTTTGTCAGTAATTTTCTGATATCGTATTTTAATGTAAAGATTAACGATATTTTCAATATCAGATTTTTTATCAGGCAATGCATCTCTGGCAATTTGAGAAATTTGTACGGGACCTAATAATGCGGAGACCTGTACTGACTTAAGGATTAATTTATCAAGAAATTTATGCCAGTAAATTTTGGATTTATCGGTAGAAGAAAAACTTTTAAAACGAAGAAACCAGATAAGTAAGCCGGTAATAATAAGACAGATAAAAACAGATAAAATAATTATCGTATATTGGGTAAATCCACTGAGGCCGGCAAAATCAAAAAGTTGTTTTTGTTTTTTATCACTGAACCTTACAATCCAGCGATGCCAGTTCAAATTCAACGTATCGACCATCCATCCCGCTTGTTGAATAAAATCGGTTAAAAACGACTGATCAGTTAAAGTAAAGGTCACCGGAGCACCTTCAGAACCCGGCGCGTTGTTGATGGAAGTTAATATTCTTTCTGGAGCAACTGCAGATGTCGGGTCAATACGTCGCCAGCCAATGTTATCAAGCCAGACTTCTGCCCAGGCATGAGCATCGGACTGTCGAACAATAAGATGTTCACCTGTCGGGTTCCATTCACCACCATGATAGCCAACAACAAGTCGGGCTGGAATGTCTGCCATTCTCATCAGAATGACAAAACTGGTTGCATAGTGTTCACAAAAACCCTGTCGGTAATCAAATAAAAATTCATCTATAGGATTTGTTTCCATCAATGGTGGACTTAATGTGTAGACAAATTCATTCTGATTAAAAAAGTTCAGGACTTGTTTGATATAAGCATCTTTTGATTGGGAATTTTCATTAAGTGTATCAACCAGATTTTCAAGTCGAGGTGTGACAATGTCCGGTACAAATAAAGATTGATTAATTTGATATAAATTCTCTTCTTCAAGAATATTGGTTACTAAAGACGAGATTTCAAAAGTTTGTCTTTTGGTGATTTTTTCTTTGTGTTGAAGTGAGAAACTGGAAGATAAAGATAAATCAGAAGAAAAGCTAACAGGATGCTCAAGTGCAAAAATCCAATTCTGATTATTAGGTTCCATAATAAGTTGATAACTTATAATTTCATCCGAATTAGAGAGTGTAGGTGCAGAATTAATTGTCAGGTTATCTTTACGCCAGACATAACCATCGGTTTCTGCTAAAACCGGCCCACGCCAGTATCTTTGTTGAGTCGCAGGCAATTGCGCGTTATCAGAAAATTTGACTCTAAATGCGATATCAGAGGATTGACTTAATTGACTAATAGAGCCGGGTGTAACCGTATCACTGATACCGGTAACCGCTGATCTTGTTTCATGTTTAAATGCCCATAGTGGTCCGCTTAACCTCGGAAAAACAATAAAAAAGATGATTAAAAGAGGTAAGGATTGCAGACCAATTTTTAGAACGGATTTACCGGCAAATGAAATATTATCAGATTTTAGTTGATTATTGAGTGAGTAAATAAAACCAAGTATCAGAAAAATAATTAACCATACGTAAAACCAGAGATAAATTTCCTGATTATATAAAAACAGTGTAATTAACAAAAAAGTGTTTAAAAATAAAAATACATAAGCATCTCTAATAGTTCTAAGCTCAAGCGTTTTTAACGCTAACATGACGATTAGCAGAGATACACCAAAACCCGTGCCTATAGCGTTTCCAGGAATAGCGACAGTAACAAATGCAAGAATAATAGAGATAAACAAAATCCATTTGGGTAAGGGCTTTTTGGTTGTGGAAATAAAAGTGATTCTAAAAATGAGTGAAACAACAAAAAATAAAGAGATAAACCACGGAAAATTGAAAAAATGTGGTACAACAGAAAAAAACAAAATGCCTATTAAAAAATAGATCTGCATATTGCTTAACGGTTTATTTTCAATAGCCAGGCTCATTGTTTATAGACAGCTAAAGCTTTCAAACATTGATTATAATGCTGAGTACCTCGAGAAAGAGGTATTTCTTCATCAAGCAACAGACCATAAAACTCTCCTTGTTTCTCAGCGCGGATAATGAGAAACGACAATCTGGAAATAGCCTGTTCTAAACTGCAGCCATCAAACATATCCAGAGAAAACATAAAATTTTGATGAATATTATTGTTAAATTGTTTGCTGTACATACCTTTGCCACGGGCTAAAACTTTCCAGTCAATATGGCTCGCTGCATCGGTCTTTTGATAATTGCGGTGACTGTGAAAGTCATTATGTCCATTGATATCAGATGCAGTTTCGCTATCACCCTCCACATGGATCAGATATGCAGGCAGTAAGCATTTTTCAGGTTTCGGGTAAATCAAAGCTTTATGATAGACAGGAAGATAAAGCCAGGCACAAAAAAGACCAAGTGGGAAATAACTTTCGACCAAGACTTTGGGCAATGTCATATATCCACGATTCACCGTTTGCTGATTAAGGTAAATGGATTTTGATTCCCCGGGTAACAAATTTACCAGTAAAACCTGACTGCTTTTATGCAAGCTTATTTGAATATTGCCACGGATTTTATCTGTAGGATTTTTTATAATTACCTGCACTTTTAGAAACTTACCGGCGAAAACAGGTTCCGGTTTATGAATTTCGAACTCCAGACCAAGAACATTGAGCCAAGTGTGGATGATGGCAATAATGCCAGTAGCAGCCAGGAAGAATGTCAGCAAAAAGCCCAGATTGTTAGCATAGTTTATAGAGCCGACCAACATACTGATTATCAGTACGGCATACATAATTCCAAAACGACTCGGTAAAATATAAATCGAGCGGGAAGAAGCTTTGAGTTGACCCTTTGTATCAGATTTAGCTGTCCTGAGAAATCGGGATAATGACGAATAAAATTTAGTTAACTGAAACATGACCGAGGATTTGATCTGAAGGCAGTTCAGATTCAATGTGGTCTAGAAGATTCAGGCGATGATTGACCACACCGGGAATAACAGCTTGTAAGTCATCAGGTAAAACTTCATCGCGATTATGGATAAAAGCCCAGGCTCTTGCCGCTTGCAGTAAGGATAATGAAGCACGCGGTGAAAGTCCTTCTTTAAAAACAGACTTGTTTCTCGAATAAGCAATTATTGACTGGCAATAATCAAGCAAGGCCGGTGAAGTATAAATTTGTCTAACCTGTTGCTGTAATTGAATAATTTCAGCTGGACTGGTGATTGCGGATAATTCATGAATCATTTTGCGCCTGTCCTGCCCTTCCAGTAACTCACGTTCTGCACGACTATCCGGATAACCGATTTGCAAGCAAAACAGGAATCGATCCAGTTGAGATTCGGGTAAGGCATAGGTCCCTATATGAGATTGTGGATTTTGTGTAGCAATAACAAAAAATGGTTGAGGTAATTGGTGAGTTTGTCCATCAACGGTAATTTGCTGCTCTTCCATTGCTTCGAGTAAAGCACTTTGAGTTTTTGGAGTCGCACGGTTAATTTCGTCAGCAAGTACTAACTGACTGAAAAGCGGTCCCTGATGAAAAACAAATTGAGCATTGGCCTGTTGGTAGACAGAGACACCGATAATATCAGCCGGCAGTAGATCGCTGGTGAATTGTATGCGTTGAAATTCGAGACCGAGAAGTTTGCCAATCAGATGTGATAAGGTGGTTTTACCGACCCCGGGTAAGTCTTCGACAAGCAAATGCCCGCCGGCGAGAACAGCAGTCAACGTCAGTTTAAGAATCGACTCTTTACCTAACAAAATGCTGTTGGCGACTTCGAGAATCCCGGAAATTTTTTGATTCAATACATTATTCATGAATAAGTTCACTTAACGTCATGCAATAAAAGGAATTAACAGTTACATCATCTATACAGCTAAGCAGATTAATACCTTATACTATGCGGCCCTTTTTACTGACTATACAGCGATGTTCTCTGAAGAAAAATACGAAGTTATTGTTGTTGGTGGCGGTCACGCTGGAACTGAAGCTGCTTTAGCAGCTGCACGTATGGGTGCGCGTACCCTTTTATTGACTCACAACATAGAAACTTTAGGTCAGATGAGCTGTAATCCGGCTATTGGCGGTATCGGCAAAGGCCATCTTGTTAAAGAAATTGATGCGCTTGGTGGTGTAATGGCCAAAGCGGCGGATCATGGCGGTATACAGTTTCGTATTCTTAATTCCCGCAAAGGGCCTGCCGTCAGAGCAACCCGTGCTCAGGCAGATCGTGCTTTATATAAGGCATATGTCAGAGCTTATCTCGAAAAGCAGCAAAATCTGGATATTTTTCAACAGGCAGTAGATGATCTTGTCGTCGAAAATGATCAGGTAACCGGTGTGGTTACCCAGATGGGTTTGAAGTTTCATGCTGAATCTGTGGTATTGACTGTCGGCACTTTTCTTGGTGGAAAGATTCATATTGGCCTGGAAAATTATCAGGGTGGTCGTGCCGGAGATCCGCCGTCAAATAACTTGTCACGCAGGTTACGAGAATTGCCCTTCCGGGTTGATCGTTTAAAGACCGGTACACCACCCAGAATAGATATTCGTACGATAAACTTTGATGTGTTGGATGAACAACCCGGCGATACCCCGGTACCGGTGTTTTCCTACATGGGAAAAGCTGAACACCATCCCCGGCAAATCAGTTGTTACATAACCCGGACCAATCAGCAAACACACGATATTATTCAACAGGGTTTATCAAGATCACCTCTTTACACCGGTTTGATTGAAGGTGTCGGACCCCGCTATTGTCCATCTATCGAAGATAAAATTGTTCGCTTTGCCGATCGGGATTCTCATCAGATTTTTATCGAACCCGAGGGTTTGACATCTAATGAGGTTTATCCAAATGGCATATCAACCTCATTACCATTTGATGTGCAATGGAACCTGGTCAGATCGATGAAGGGTTTCGAAAATGCGCGTATTACCCGCCCCGGATATGCCATCGAATATGATTTTTTCGACCCGCGTGATTTGTTGAATTCTCTGGAAACAAAACATATCAAAAACCTGTTTTTTGCCGGTCAGATTAACGGCACAACAGGATATGAAGAAGCTGCCGCACAGGGCTTACTGGCAGGCTGTAATGCTGTGTTGAAAATTCGTGGTGAAAATGCCTGGTGTCCGGCAAGAGACGAAGCCTATATAGGCGTTATGGTTGATGACCTGATTACTCAGGGCACTATGGAGCCTTATAGAATGTTTACCAGCCGTGCAGAATATCGATTGATGCTGCGTGAGGACAATGCTGATTTAAGATTAACCGAGACCGGTAGAAAATTTGGACTGGTAGGAGATCAGCAATGGCAATTTTATTCCAATAAAAAACAGTCGATTGAAGCTGAACAAGCTCGTTTGCAGACAATCTGGATCAGGCCTTCGAAATATACTAAACAGCAACTGGCAACATTAAGTGACGATGAATTTCTCAAAGAAGCGCGTGCAGCAGATGTTCTTGCCAGACCTAATGTCAGTTATTCTGCGTTAATGGCATTACCTGATGTTGGTCCCGGACTGCAGGATCTTGCCGAAGCCGAGCAAATTGAGATTCAGGCTAAATATGCCGGCTATATCGAACGTCAGAAAAATGAAATTGCCCGCCAGAAACAGAATGAATCCGTTGAGCTTCCGGCAGCTTTTGATTTTACCAATGTCAAAGGCCTGTCTAATGAAGTCAGGGAAAAATTAAACAATGTTAAACCGCAGACTTTAGGCCAGGCTGCGAGGATTCCCGGAGTGACACCTGCAGCAGTATCTTTATTGTTGATTCATTTGAAAAAACGCACAGCCTGATGCCAAGTAGAGAAGTACTTACTAGCAGGCTGATGGCCGGACTTGAAGCATTAGATCTTGAGCTGCCATTATCTGCAACTGATCAGCTGATTGATTATGTACTCCTTCTTGATCACTGGAACAAAAGTTTCAATCTGACAGCCATACGTGATCCGCTGGAAATGGTGGTCATGCATCTGCTCGATAGTCTTGCAGTGTTACCCTATATAAATGGTATGAGTTTGATGGATATTGGTACCGGCGCAGGCATACCCGGTATTCCTTTAGCAATTTGCCAGCCGCTAATGAAAGTCGATCTGGTAGACTCGAACGCGAAAAAAATACGATTTTGTCGACAGGCCGGCTATCAGTTAAAACTGCAAAATATTACCGCGCATGACAGGCGTATTGAAAAACTTGAATTTGAAAATAAGCCGCAACAGATTATTTCCCGTGCATTGAAATCATTACCGGAAATTATCAGCCTGTTAAAAGCCAGTGATTTGGATGATGCGGAAATTCTTGCTATGAAAGGCAAAAATCCTGAAGATGAGATACTTCAATTGCAGAATGAAGGCTGGGAGATAAACTCTCATGAATTGCAGGTGCCTTTTGTTGACGCAGAACGACATTTGATAATTATAAGAAAACCCTAACAGATCCGGAAATATCCAATGAGTCGCATTATTGCAATTACCAATCAGAAAGGTGGTGTTGGTAAAACGACCACTTCAGTCAATCTGGCAGCTTCGCTGGCGAACTTTCGTATGCGCGTATTGTTGGTCGATCTTGATCCTCAGGGTAACGCGACAATGGGAAGCGGTGTCGACAAACACGAACTGGAATTGTCCACCTGTGAAACAATCATGGGAGATTGCAGTTTCAACGAAGCAAGAGTGCATGCTGAAGAAGCAGGCTTTGATGTTTTGCCGGCCAATAGTGATCTGACCGCAGCGGAAGTCGGCCTGATGAATGCGACGATGAAGGAAAAGCGTCTGAAGCTGGCATTGGATCCGGCGAGAAATGAATATGATTTTATTCTTATTGATTGCCCCCCTACTCTAAACATGTTGACACTTAACGCGCTGGTAGCCGCTGATGGGGTTTTGATACCAATTCAAACGGAATATTATGCACTGGAAGGTTTATCGGCATTATTAAGAACAATTGAACAGGTCCAACAACATATGAACCCGGATCTGAAGGTTGATGGTATTTTGAGAACCATGCATGATTTGCGAAATAATCTGGCGAATCAGGTTTCCAGCCAGTTAACGGCACACTTTGCGGATCAGGTATTCAAGACCATCATTCCAAGAAATGTTCGTGTCGCTGAAGCACCTAGTCACGGTCTGCCTATCATTAATTACGATCGTCAATCCAGAGGTGCTGTAGCCTACATGGCTTTAGCCAGTGAATTAATGCGCAAAATAAAACAGGCCAGTCAAAATAACGGGATACAACAAACAAATGGTTAAAAAAAGAGGCTTAGGCCGCGGGCTGGATGCCCTGTTAGGCGGATCAATGAAAGAGACCCGTCCGGTAGAAAATGACGAAGTTAATTCAACGGATCACCACTCGCCTGTCAATAAAAGCCTGTCAACGTTACCGATTGATCTGATTCAACGAGGTAAATATCAACCTCGCAGGAATTTTGATCAGGATAAATTACAGGAACTGGCAGACTCAATTGCCAGTCAGGGTGTCATTCAACCTATTGTAGTACGCGCAATTGACGACGAACGTTATGAAATTATTGCCGGCGAGCGTCGCTGGCGAGCTAGCCAGTTAGCTGGTTTGCAGGAAATTCCTGTTGTTGTTCAACAGGTTGATGATCAAACAGCAATGGCAATGGCGCTGATCGAAAATATTCAGCGTGATGACCTTAATCCTCTGGAAGAAGCTACCGCTCTACAACGATTGCTTGAAGAATTTGGTTTGACGCATCAACAAATTGCAAAAGCTGTAGGCAAGTCTCGAACAACGGTGACGAATTTTCTGCGGTTACTGGAACTGGCTGAAGACGTTAAACAAATGTTGCAGTTGCATCAACTGGATATGGGTCACGCCAAGGCTTTACTTGGATTACAGGAATCTGACCAGATCAAAGCAGCCAGAGAAGTCGTTGACAATGGTTTGTCAGTCCGTGAAACCGAGAAACTGGTCAGACGTATTCAGGGAATAGAAGAAAAGCCTGCTAAAACCCCTGAGAAAAATACCACAGTTCAGAAGGTTGATCCTGATGTATTGCGCCTTCAGGATAGCTTATGTGAAAAATTAGGTGCAAAGGTTGAGATCAAACAAGCCAGCTCAGGTAAAGGTCAATTGGTTATCGCTTACAATAGTCTTGATGAGCTTGACGGGATTTTGGACCATATTCAGTAATTCAGTATTAATTGTATTGATAAAATAAATATTTTTTTATCGGTCAAAAGATTGACCTTATGAATCAGCACTCTTATACTTCGCTCGCTTTACATTAACTGCTGCGGGCGATGGGCAATTTTTCCGCTAGTGATAATCAAATTAAGAGCTTGCTGTTCGGACAGCTTCTTATGGTTGTTATTTCACCGGTTTTGGTTTTGCCCTGGGGTTTCGTAACGGTCAAATCAGCTTTTTTGGCAGCATTGACAGTTTTTCTGGCAAGTCTGATCGTTAAATATCAGGTTTTCAAAAAATACAATGCGCAGCACCCAGAAAAGATTTTGGCCAGATTTTATGGCGCTGTCATTACAAAAACGGTATTCATGATTCTGGCTATGCTAGTAATCTTGACTCAACTACAGCCGATTAATTTCGCGATCTTTTTCGCAGTAATTTTTTTGACGCATTTTTTGCCGTCATTACTGATAGCTGCATGGAAATGGAACTGAATAATGGCGACAGATACGCTTACATCATCTGAATACATCAAGCATCACCTTACCAATCTGACTTACGGTAAGTTTCCTGATGGTCACTGGGGTTTCGCCCACTCTGCTGAAGAAGCCAAAGAAATGGGTTTCTGGGCAATTCATGTTGATACCATGTTCTGGTCAATCGCTTTAGGTGCTTTTTTTCTGGTTTTATTTATCAAAGCAGGAAAAACCGCTACCACAGGTGTACCGGGTAAATTACAGAATTTCGCTGAATGGATTGTTGAATTCATTGACAGCAGCGTGCGTGGTTCATTCTCCGCCAAGAATGATCTGGTAGCACCACTGGCATTAACCATTTTTGCCTGGATCCTATTGATGAATATCATGGATCTGGTACCGGTAGATCTTATACCTTATATAGTTGGTGATCATGGGCTTGGCATCGCCCACTTTATGAAAGTCGTGCCATCTACCGATCCCAATGCAACTTTCGGTATGGCTATTGGTGTTTTTATTCTGGTTCTTTATTACAGTGTGAAGATTAAAGGTGTAGGTGGATTTGTTGGTGAATTGACGTTGCAACCATTTTCTTCAGAGAACAAATTAGTCAACGCCCTGTTTATACCTGTCAACTTCCTGTTGGAGTTCGTCAGCTTGATTGCTAAACCTATTTCACTGGCATTACGTCTTTTTGGTAATATGTATGCCGGCGAAATGATATTTATTCTGATCGCGATAATGTACAGTGCCGGTATGGTGCTGGGTGTATTTGGCGGACTGTTACAACTGGGATGGGCGATTTTCCATATTCTGGTCATAACATTGCAGGCATTTATCTTTATGACTCTGACCATTGTTTATCTGGACATGGCTCATAACGATCACTGATTTTTTATTAATTTAATTTGAAATAAACGGGAGACCATAATGGAACAAGCACTGCTTTATATAGCCGGCGCGATTATGATGGGTCTGGGGGCCCTTGGTGCAGCAGTAGGTATTGGTGTATTGGGAGGACGTTTCCTCGAAGGTGCAGCTCGTCAGCCTGAATTGATTCCAATGCTCAGAACCCAGTTCTTCATCGTCATGGGTCTGGTTGACGCGGTACCAATGATTGCTGTTGGTCTGGCTATGTATGTACTGTTTGCCGTTGCCGGTTAAGCAGACATTTTAGTATTTTTTAGACGCTAAAACCGGGGAGTCGGGATGAACATCAATCTGACACTTATTGGTCAGCTGATATCTTTTGTGGTGTTTGTATGGTTCACAATGAAATTTGTGTGGACGCCGATTATGAACGCCCTCGAACAACGTCGCAAAGAAATCGCTGACGGCCTGGCCGCTGCGGAACGTGGTCAGCATGAGCAGGAACTCGCTGAAAAACGCGCTGTTGAACAGCTTCATGAAGCTAAACAACAGGCGGCTGAAATCGTTAATAACGCTCATAAACGCGCTAACGAAATCATTGAAGAAGCTAAAAATGATGCGAAAGCCGAAGGTGATCGTATTTTGACTGCAGCTAATGCTGAAGTTGAACAGGAAATCAACCGGGCGAAAGAAGCCTTACGTGAGAGGGTTGCTGAACTGGTTATTTCCGGCGCTCAGAAAGTTCTGCAGAAAGAAATCAATGCTGACGTCCACAAAGACGTCGTAGAGCAGACTGCCGCTCGCATTTAGGATAAATTATGGCAAGTGAATACAGCTCAATAGCCAGGCCATATTCTGAAGCGGCATTTAGTCACGCAGTTGAAAAAGGCGCGTTAGATAACTGGTCCGATATGCTTGCCTTTTTGGCAGCAGTTGTCAGTGACGCGACTTTATCCAATATGCTGGGTAATCCTGCATTGGATCGTGCGAAAACTGAAAAGCTGATTCTGGATATTGCCGACGGCAAATTAAATGACGAAGCAACAAACTTCGTAAAATTGCTGGTGGCTAACAAGAGACTGGCAGTTTTGCCGGAAATATCCGCACAGTTTGAAGCACTAAAGAATGCACAAGCAGGCGCTATAGATGTCATGGTGACATCTGCTTTTGAAATGGATGACGCTCAGATATCAGCTGTTGTAAACGCACTGAAAAAGAAATTTAACAGTGAGATCAACATCAGTACTGAAACAGACGAAAGTCTGATTGGCGGAATCAAAATCAGAGCAGGTGACCAGGTCATCGATGGCTCCATTAAGGGACAGCTGCAAAAGCTGGCAAATGAATTAGGTATCTAAACGAGAAGCCGACATGCAACTCAATCCATCTGAAATCAGTGAACTGATCAAGAAAAAAATCGAAAACTTCGATGTAGACACAGAATCGCATACCGAAGGTACAGTCGTAAGTGTGACTGACGGTATTGCTAGAATCCACGGTCTGTCCGACGCAATGTCCTATGAAATGCTCGAGTTTCCGGGCAACGTATTTGGCCTGGCGCTAAACCTCGAAAGAGACTCGGTCGGCGCGGTAATTCTGGGTGACTACAAAGGCATCTCTGAAGGTGATCCGGTAAAATGTACCGGTAACGTTCTTCAGGTTCCTACCGGAAACGGTCTTCTAGGCCGTGTCGTTGACGCTTTGGGTAATCCTTTGGACGGTAAAGGTCCAATCGAAAATCCGATTATGTCACCTATCGAAAAAGTAGCCCCGGGTGTTATTGAACGTAAATCAGTCGATCAGCCCGTACAAACCGGCTTAAAAGCGATCGATGCAATGGTTCCTGTGGGCCGTGGCCAGCGTGAATTGATTATTGGCGACCGTCAAACTGGTAAGTCAGCCATTGCTATTGATGCCATCATCAACCAGAAAGACACAGGCGTAAAATGTATTTACGTTGTTGTCGGTCAAAAGAATTCAACCATTGCTCAGATTATCCGTAAGCTGGAAGAATTTGATGCACTCGCACATACTATTATTGTTGCGGCACCGGCTGCTGATTCAGCGGCCATGCAGTTCATTGCTCCATACTCCGGTTGTACAATGGGTGAATATTTCCGCGATCACGGTCAGGACGCAATGATCGTCTATGATGATTTGACTAAACAAGCCTGGGCATATCGACAGGTATCATTGTTATTAAAACGTCCACCTGGTCGTGAAGCATATCCCGGTGACGTATTCTTCCTGCATTCCCGTTTGCTTGAACGTGCTGCTCGTGTCAATGCCGATTACGTTGAAAAATTCACCAACGGAGAGGTTAAAGGTCAGACAGGCTCTTTAACAGCTTTTCCAATTATTGAAACTCAAGCTGGTGACGTATCCGCATTCGTACCGACAAACGTAATCTCGATCACAGACGGCCAGATCTTCCTCGAATCGGATTTGTTTAATGCAAACATTCGTCCTGCGATAAATGCCGGTCTTTCTGTATCACGTGTAGGTGGTGCAGCCCAGACTAAAATCATCAAAAAGCTTGGTGGTGGTATTCGCCTGGCACTCGCACAATATCGTGAACTGGCAGCATTCTCACAATTTGCTTCTGATCTCGACGAAGCGACCCGTAAGCAGTTGGAGCGTGGTGAACGTGTAACAGAATTGATGAAACAGGCTCAATTCTCGCCAATGAGTGTT
>Ga0181565_10000225_pt1 | contig 39967 bp, 35 predicted proteins | sample 101ome_16_FD_129661 | JGI IMG/M metagenome (GOLD analysis project Ga0181565, IMG submission 129661) | Coastal salt marsh microbial communities from the Groves Creek Marsh, Skidaway Island, Georgia - 101401AT metaG (megahit assembly) | ecosystem: Environmental > Aquatic > Marine > Intertidal... | reverse complement strand
TGATATCCATGATCAAAAACATAAATCGTTCCCATCATGTCCTCATGAATATTACAATAAACTTTAATTTTCCCAGATTTATTAAAACTTACGCGCGTTGATGATTTATCTGTATTATTTTTTTTCAAAGTTTCATCATATTTTACTGCGCCTTTATAAATCCCCAGATCAAATTTATTTTCTGGAGAGAGGCTAAACACATTATGGTAAATATCGTCATAATTCACAAAATCAACTGAATCACCTATTTCTACTCCTTGCACGCTTGGAGAAAAGGATTTGTTTATTTGCCCCATAATTACAGTTTCATTCTTAAGATTAATTTTAGGGAGTGATTTTCCTTCTTTTATAAAAACAACAAAACCAGAATAATCTTCAAGTCCACCTTTATCACTAACAAGGAGTCCATTTATATCTGCATAAGTTGTTTCGATAAAACTTAAAAAAAGTATAAATATATAAAATCTTATTAAAATCATAAGCTTATATTGTATTAAATTTGTTGGAAATTTTCGTTGGGAAAAGTTTGCAAGGATATGACTTAATATGCTCTTGTCAGCCATGGATGATTAGGTTAGATGTCGTTCATGAAAACTCTATTTGCTGTAATTTTTCTTGTATCTAGTGCTGTTTATTCTAACTGTGGCGACCAAAAGCTTGAAATATCTGACATCCAAGGTTTTTTTAAACCAGGTGAATTAAAAAGTGAGTACTTTACAACTTTAGAGCTAAAAAAACGAGTTAGGCGCTGCAACTCCTTTTCTGGCTGCGAGCAATGGTCTCAATCTAAAGCAACTCTTTCTTTTGGTGAAATTGTTAGCTCCCTCGAATCAGAAGAAACGTTTCACTTTTTTCCAACCAGAGGTGATGTATATTTCAAAGTCACGATTCATGGTGATTTACAACTTTTTATCCACTTCCATCACTTAGACATCTCAGGTAAATTCAGATTTAACCTACCTAATTCGAGTATTTCCCTACAAGCAAATGACTATTTTAGACCAAGCGGAGCACATATTCATCCTACAAGCTATGCATCTTACCATGGTGAATCTCGTAAATTTCCATTTAGTTTGCAAGGACAAATTGGTCAAAACTGTATTGAACTTACCTCGCGTTTTATACAAAATGAAAATGGTATTTTATACGATGAATATGAAATTCATATGAATGGGACTTTCTAGGTAATTTCAACAGCTTATAACAGAATTGCGCTATATAAATTACACTTATATTGAGTAATATATAATATTTAGTAATATCCCCCACGAGCCAATACAACTCAGGGGAAAATCTTGAAACTTTTACTTCTACTTATTTTCATTACAGTTAGCTTTTCAACTTTTGCGGCAAATGAGGATTTACCAATCTTTAAAGTTGAGTCTGAATCAACTGATTCCGGAAAAAAGATGATTATCGAAACAATTCTAATCGATAAAAACCTTGAAAATGAAAAATTAGTAGAATGGTCAGCAAAAAATCTAAAAGAGAGTGAGATATCAGCCATTCAAGTCATCCTCACAGAAAATGAAAAGAACAACCAAGCAGTAGAGTTATTCTTATTGAAGCTAAAATTTCGATTAGGAATGGCCCAACATATAAGCTCGAAAAAAATCTCAGAGTATCGAGTAAACATTAACGAAGAGGCAAAAAAACTTGCTGGCAATTCTAAAAAATTCTTTGAAAAACATGAACGAATCTCCTTAAGTTTACTCAGAACTGTAGTAAATGGTGCAACGGTTTCAACGGGTTTAATTATCAATGGTGGAGTTCAGCCTGAAGTCGGGTTAGCAATTGGTTTCTTCTCAGGTTCGCTGTCTGGAATATTTCAATATTGGAATGCAAGCTTCCAACAACTAATCGATGGAAACCATGAAAGAAACCAAGAAATTATCAAAACAAAAAAATATGGGAATACTCTTATAAAAACCACTCAAATGACCAAATGGTTTTTTGTTGAAGTATCCCTTTATGCACTTATTAAAACTTTTACTCACGCCTTAAACGTTCCAATGGGATCATTTATGGCAGAGGCTATCGTTGTACTTAAATCAAGTGCCATGGCAACCGCTTCTCAAGGTTTATGGGACTCTACAATTGCATCTGAAACAAGATCAGCATTAAGAGACGCCGAAGGAAATCCAACTGAGCAAGCTCGCATTCAACGTGCATCTAATGTAAAAACATTTGCCGTATCAATGGCCTCAGTTTTTGGAGGGGTGATGAGCTTAATGGGCGCAAACATCGGCTCCGTCTCACTGGGCGCTCTAGGTGTCTCAGGCGTCATTTACACATACTTTAGTTACCGCAATAGCACATCTAAACCAGAGCTTGGATGGCGACCGATATCACCTAATTGCCGAAGTGTTTTTGCACTATAATAAATTGGTGATAAGGAATTTTTAGTAATTACTTTATCATTTGTTAATGAGTAAAATTTTAATAAACCGTTATTTTACCAAGGTTAATTTTCGCACCATCTAACGTTTCAAATGAAGCATCAAAATTCCCAACTTTTAGCTTCATTTTTTTTGAATCTACTTTTTTAGTGGACATTGGCGCTAGCTTCAACTTTGTGCTCCAAATGTCTTCAAGAGTTGACGTATTAATGACTTGATACTCGAAGCCTCTGTTAAAATTTACTCCTTGAGCAAGATCAAAAGCAAAGCACTCTACTTCAACAATACTGCCGATATCACTTTCATCGTTAACAAGTAAGTCTCCACTAATAGTTTGAAGTTCTAAATCGGTTGTCTTTTTAGTCTGAAAACATCTAGATCTAAAATAAGTTAAATCGGGATCAATTGCCGATTTTAAACTAACTGAATAAGAGCCAATTTCATTGATCGTATAATTAAATTTAAAACTAATGTTATTATCTGGTTTGACGAACCCCTGTTTAACGGGAAGTTTCACCTTACTTAAGTTTAAATAACCGTTAAGAGTAGAACGACTTAAATTCTGCAACATGATATTACCATCAACGTCAGTACTAATTGTTTTAGAACTAAGCATGATTGGTTTTACTTTAACAGAGAAGCTAATCTCTTGATTTCCTCGATAGCGTGAAAATGCGAGTTGATAATTTTCCCCAGCATTTAAGGGATAATCAACAATCAAATCATCTCCCCCCATTACAGAACCAGATTCTTGAATAACTCCATTTTTGTTATAAAGACGATATGTTACTCGACCACCAGTTAAGTTTGTGAGGTCAACACTAAGTTGTATCCCATTCGTTTCTTCAGATGTTCTGAAATGAATACGGTGAGCTTTTTCAGGAGATAGGGTAATTTTCTGCTTCATAGGCTCTTTAAAAACAGGTTGTCCGATCACCGTTATTGGAAAAATAGCTAAGATATCTTTTGTATCGTGATCTAGAACTCTAACTTCACCAAAGTGCTCACTTTCTTCATTATCTAAGAGTTCATAATTTGCAGTTAAGCTAAACTGAGCACCACCAAGGTGTGAATACCATGTTCTCTCTGGCCCAATTAACCAATCATGAGAATATTCAAGGTCAACTATTTTTAATACCTGCTGATCTTCAAAAGTAGTGCTATCAACATTAAACTCGCCGTAAACGCCCATTCGAATTTCTTCACTCGCGGGAGCATCTTCGAGACGAACGAGTTTTCCCATGGAGGTTATTCCATCTCTTCGTTCAAGTTGAGTAGAACCAATTAATGCCAATTTCGGCTGCTTCCCACTTAAAATTTCTTTATATTTATCCAAAGCAATTTCAATTTGAGGAAGTCCGAAACCTTGAAAAACAAATGGTGTATTCTTTAACTTTTTACCAGAAAGCTTGATGGCCCCAACAACACTTGCAATTTCTACAGGAAGCCCTTCTTGTTTTATCGCCGATATTAATACTGCACTTAATCCAGCAAGTGCAGGTGCTGCACTACTTGTGCCGCTAAAACTTCTTGCCGGACTTTCTGCATCACTATGAGTAATACTTGCCAATGGAGAAATGACCGTTGGGCCCATTCCGAAATCTCCACCTGGCCCACGGGAAGAATAATAAACAACTTGGCCTTGCTCATCAATTCCTGATGCACCATGAACAAGTGCATCCATTTCTTTAGAAATAAATGCGCCCGCAACAAGTGAGTTTTTTGGATAGATAAGACTTCTATTCATACTGCCAAGGCCTGGCCCATTGTTTCCCGCAGAAAAAACCAATAGAACACCGTAATGATCAATTAAAGCACTTAGTGCTTTACTCATTGCTTTTTGAGAAGCAGCTGAATGAAAATAAAATGAGTAAGACATATTAATTACTTCAGCGCCATTTTCGGCCAGCGTTGAGATCCCTTTTAGAAATTTTCCAATGGTATATACCTTTTCTTCAGGTAGAAAAGAATTCTCTGATAAGTCATAATCCAAAATTTGCGCACCAGGAGCAACACCGTTATAGCGACCAAATAAATTGTGTCCGGCCATCACAGAAGCAACCCCTTCGCCGTGAGAATCATTCTTCCACTCACCTTCATTAATTTGAAGGGTTTTGTTTTCTAAATTAATTTCGGCCATTAGCGGAACCATGCGTGCTGTAGTCCAAGAAGTGTACTCACCGTAAGTTGAAAAACTTTTTTTACAATGCTTATTTTCGTACATGCCATTTAAATCAAGGTCATGGCAAAAAAAGGATCCTTTTTCATTGATAATGATCACAAATTTATGCTCGCCTCTTTTTCCATCGTCATTAAAATCGCCACTAAATTTATTTTCATCAAACTGGACAACATAATCTGGTCTCAGTTCTTCGCCTTCATAATTGATGATTTCAGATTCATTTTTAATTAAGGGAAACGTATATGCAGTTGAATGGGAGAAATGTCCTAAATATTTTCTTTCACCAGTCGTCGTTTTTTTAAACCCAGTATGGTGGGGTGAAATTCCATCATCAATTACCCCTGTTATCACTTTTCGGCCATCATAGGTTGGATATTTTTTTAAAAATTTGGGTAAGCCAAATTCCTTTTTTGCTAAGGCGTAGATTTTTTGATCTTCCTCTTTTAATAAAATGTTCTTATTTTTTATCACCTCAACTGGTGCATCAATGAAATACTCAGCTCGTCCAATAGATTTATCAAGTTCACTATTTTGAAGACATTTTGTCTGTGCTTCATCCAAGGCAATCGTTTCAACAAATTGGCCATTAAAGACGATGTCACAATTTTGAAGAATTGATTTCGTTTTTTCGTTTTTAAGAAAAACTTTATTAGCGGAAAATGCATTAGTACTTAGCACTGTCATTATAATTAATAGTAGTTTCATTGATAAACCTTTGTTATTTCAATGAGTTAATACCATTTTAAAATGCAGTTATTCAAGTTATAAAAATCTACATTCATTTTATAACTTACTGTTTTTCCATTAAATTTATTGATAATTACTACCGATAACCGACCAATGAAAAATTATAAACCAAATCAGAGCAAGCGCCTGGCGACGTTTAAAATGCTTATTTTGTTAGGAGTAACGATAATTGGGGTTCTATTTACAAATGTTACCCAAGTTGAACCATCTAGAAAAAGCGCTTACAAACACGGAAAATACCAATTTTTAACCCACAAGGATTGGAAAACTCCAAATTAAAGATGACCCATTTTTCCCGATTGGTAATCGTTAATGGCTTCAATGATTTCCTGGCGCGTATTCATCACAAATGGGCCGTAAGCAAAAATGGGCTCATCAATCGGCTCACCATTTAAAACTAATATTTTTGTGTCCGCTTGCGCATGTATTTTAATTTTTTCCCCTTCTCGAGAAAATGCGAATAAATTTTTTGCACCATAGGATTTACTTTCTAACTCTACCTGCCCTCGCAAGACAAAAAGGACTGTATTTGTTGCTTCTTTTAAATTTAACTCAACATCTTCATCTTGATTAAAAGTTAGATCAAAAACATTTATTGGTGAATGTGACAGGCAAGGCCCATTTTTATTTTCAACTTCTCCTGCAATTAGTCTGCCTTCACAGTTTTCTCCAAGTTTAAACCTTGGAAAATCTTTGTCTTTTACTCCTTGATACCTTGGAGTCGACATTTTTTTATTTTTTGGCAGATTAACCCATAATTGAACCATTTCAAATTCCCCACCTCTCACAGAAAATTCTTTTGAATGTAATTCCTCATGAACGACCCCTCTGGCCGCTGTCATCCACTGAACATCTCCCTGACCAATTGTTCCCCCTCCGCCGGCTGAATCGCGATGAGTAATTTCCCCCTGGTAAGCAAATGTGACGGTTTCAAATCCACGATGAGGATGCTCTCCTACTCCTTTTTGAATTGTAGAGCTTGAAAAATGCCTTGGAGGAGCATAATCCATTAAGATAAATGGTGAGGTCATCGGATATGTATTAGGATGTGGTTGCATCATCGTGTGGACAAAAAATCCGTCTCCAACCCAATGTTGTTCTGTTGGTATTTGATGATGAATTATTTTTTTTATTTTAGTCATTTTTTTCTCTTGGTTAAAAATATTAAAACAACCTGACAACGTAATGATACTCATTAAACCTGAAATTTTTTTCATCAGTTTTCGTCGATTAAACTTTTTCACTAAAAAATTTCCTCAGGCCCTTTGGGTATTATCCTAAATGGATTAATCATCTCATGACTATAATAATAATGCCGCTTGATATGATCAAAGTTAGTGGTCGTTTTAATTGCAGGAAGCCCATAAAGATTTTTCGTATATCGTGATAAATTTTTGTAATCTTTAATTCGCTTTAAGTTACATTTAAAATGAGTCACATAAACGAGGTCAAATCTAAGTAAGGTCGGAATAAGTCTAATGTCTGCCTCAGTAAGACTTGGCCCAACTAAAAAATCTTTTCCCGCAAGGTGATTGTCCAGATAATCTAAGGCTGAAAAAAGCTCAGTTATGGCTTGATCATAGGCTCTTTGAGTCTGGGCAAATCCACATTTATATACTCCATTATTAATCGGTTCATAAATTAATTCATTAAAACGATTTATTTCATCTCGATACGCCATTGGATAATAATCATCTGTATTCTTTGTCAGATCATCAAATGCTGAATTAAAAATGCGAATGATTTCAGATGATTCATTATTAACCACTGTATTCAATTTTTTATCCCATAAAATGGGTACCGTCACAGATGTTGTCACATCACCTTGTGCACGAAGATAATTTTCATACAAAAAAGTAGAATCAAACAAATGATCTACAGTAGCCCCAGGAAAAGAGGGATCAAACACCCACCCATCTTCAAGCATATCAGGATGGACCACTGAAACAGAAATAATCTTTTGTAAACTTTTTAGCTCGCGATAAATAAGTGTTCTTTGCGCCCATGGGCAAGCATAACTCACGTATAAATGATAGCGATTTTCTTCGGGCTTAAAGCGAGCTGATTTTTGGCTGATTGTGTCTCTAAATGTTCGAACAAGACGATCATAGTTTCCTGATTCATCACTCGTTACAATACTTGTTTTAATCCATTTACCATTAATTAATTTTCCCATAAGGATCATTATACAATGGAATTGAAACAATCAACAGAAGTCTAGGGTTTATTCAGTCTACAATTTTTTGTTTGGTAAAAAATGAATCAACCATCACTGCGATAAAAAAGCACCATAAAATGTCGGCAATAAAAAGATGTAAAATAGCGCCCCATTTAGGTGCAAGTAAGAGCCAATTGATCGCTCCAAAAATCACTGCAACATAAGAGGTATTTGATAGATACTTAGATGTCCTAGATTTAATAGAGTGAGAAATATATTGAATGATAGCAAACAAAAGTATCGCAAACAGTGGATGAAAAATTCTCAAACGAATTAGGAAGTGTGAGCTTGATTGAAAGTCTTTCAGTACTCCAGCAACAAGTGATGTTTCTGGAAATAGGGTATTACCAAGAGCTGAAATCGCACCTGTGGCTCCTACAAATAAAAAAATAACCACGCCAAAAAACCACAACAAGACTGAGTTCCGATCCACTGACTTAAATTCAACTTTATCGCTGATTGAAATTTGACCAACTAAAGAGCCTAGCAATACAAAAGTATTGATTAAATGAAATCCAATAACCCAAGCGCGAAGTGTGCTATCGTTATCAACAACTAACCCCTTTTTAACTAGAACCGCACCGATAAGAGCTTCACTTAGCGTAAAAAATAGCGTCGCATAAGCAAATTTTCTTCCCCAGCTCCTGGGTTCAAATAATTTCCTGGCAGCTAAAACTGCAGCAAATACAGTTATGCCAAATATCCCTGAAGTAAGTCGGTGAATATATTCAATCAACGTCTTAACACTTGCTGCAAGCGGAATGACCTCTCCGTTACATAAAGGCCAATGGTCACCACAGCCTGCACCTGATCCAGACAACCTTACCCAAGCTCCCCAGAGAATAATAAAAATAGCTAATAATAGGTTAAAATAATTTAATTTTTTATATGTAAGGGCCATAATATTCCTTGTAACTTATCAAGCTCAATTTTTTGCCCTTTTTAATCACTTTTGACTGAAAGGGTCAAATTAATGCTTCTTTTGGAAGGAATTTTATTAAAAACATAATAAAAAAAAATATTATTTTTACGCTCATTTTAATTGGTGCATTTGGGTATCGATTTATTCAATCTAGAAATATCAAAAAGTCCTTAGGTAACAAGTCTATATCAAGTTTTACTGTTCTCTCACTTGAGAAAAAAAGAAATTTCACGATTTCAGAAATTAACACAAATTTTAAAAAAATATATTTGTGGGCAACCTGGTGCCCGCCCTGTCGTTTACAAAATCACATCCTTGATTTCTATTATTTTATCGGTTTGAAAAATGAGGATGAATTGGTCAAAATTTCACTTGATCAAGATTTACGTCAATTAAAAAAATACCTAAAAGGAAAATCTCTAAAAAATCATTTTATCGATCAATCTAATCAATTTTTCAATCAAGAAATTATTAAAGGTACACCGACGATTTTAACTATTGATCGAGATGGGAAAGTTATCGATTTTAAAATGGGAGTAAGTTTTATATTTTAACTATTTTAAAATTTCATTTAGTAGGGCACCAAGTCTAACGCCCCCAAGTAATAGCCTTTTTTCTAAATCATCCTTAAATTGATAACTATACTGATAACCAAGGTTTGGTAGCTCAGAATCAACATGATCAATATCTCTGCGACAATAATCTTTCATAAAAATAAACGTTTTAGCACTTTTTGGTTTATCTACTTCAGCAGGGTAAATTTTATCACGAAGTGTTCTAGACTCTCTAGCCCAATGAAGGATTCGTCGCTCCAATTCACTGCCTTTTAAAGTAGATCTTTTTTCTAAAAGAAAATTCACAAACTCACTATAACTCAATGAGGTTTTTTCAATCAGCCGCTCATCCCAAAGGGCGTGAAGGTTTACTCGCTCTCCATGAAAAATTACCTGACACGCATTCCCACCCATATCAAGCCCGTTTCCAACGTGCAAAGGCTGATGTAAATCACCAACGAGATGGACTAAAAATTTCAGGGCAGTTGCTCGGTCAATCTTTGGCGCGTGAACGTTTCGAACTATTTTTATGTTGTCTTGAATGGATTTCAATAGTTCTCCATCACCATGATAATCGTACTCATCTTGGCCAGAAGGCCATGTCATATAATGCCAACTAAATGTATGTCGATACCTGTCAGGGTCAGATTTAATTTCATCGGCCCAAGTTGAAACTTGAGCGAGACTTTCATTTGTTAAGATATCTTTTACGATCAAGAGAGTTTTAGCATTTAATTCTTTTTGTGCTATTTCACCAACGATGCGATGTCCTGTAGGTCCCCACGCCATTAAGCTTGAGTTAAGACTTCCAATAAACAAAGCTATTAAAATTTTAGTTGCTGCCATCCTTGACCCTTTTTTAAAAATTCAGGGATATTGTAGGAACTATTATAGCTATCTTGCAAATAATAATTATTAAATTTTCTTTTTTAAAAATTTTTCAAATTCAATTAAATCACCAATAGACACAATAGAACTTTGATGCTCCACGATCGGTCTTTTAATCATAGATGAGTTTTGAATGATCAACTCAATTTTTTTATCGTCGTCCGCGAGCTCGAAAACATCTTTTAGCTTTCTGTATGTTGTCCCTCGTTTGTTTATGGGCCAATCATTCAGATAGTTTTTCCATTTTAAAATTAATTTTTCTGTAGGTGGGTTTTTTTTATAGTTATAAAATTCAAACTCAAATCCAGTTTCCTTTAACTGATTGATTAGTTTTTTTATTTTATCACAATTAGAAATTCCATAAACAGTTAGCACAATACCTCCAACAAGGTTTTTTTAAGGTCATCAAAAATAACATCTGGTGAAATTGAATTGAGGCAGATCATCGAATCGCATTCGTTTAATCCACAAAAATGAGCTTTTCGAGTTCGGCATTCAAGATTATCAATGTAATAATAGGGATGATTCACTTTACAATAAGGATGCCATTCAACTGGAGGTTCTGGCCCAAAAAAAGAGAGTGACCTCAACCCCAATGCAATTGAAAGGTGTTTAATTCCGGTATCGTTGCCGATGTAGTACTTCGCCTCACCTATTTTCTCAGGGAGAAACTCTAAAGATGTTTCTAGAAACTCGACTCCATTAATGGCACCAAGCCCTAAAAATCGTGTTTTCAAATATTGGTCAAGCTTATTTTGAGAAATAGGAATTCTGATTTTAACGTTTGGGAATTCAGATAAGATCTTTTTTGCGAGAGAATGATAATTTTCAATCGGCCAAAGCTTTGTCTCTCTCGTAGCAACAATTCCAAAGATGATTATATCTTTTTTTGTTCGCTCAGATTTTAATTTAAAATTAGGTGTAAAATCAAGGTAACTTACGCTGGGCAGATCTGGAATATGGGCTCTGATACCGTCAATATCTCGTTGTATATTTGATTTTTTAAAATTTCCATCGTCAAGGTGATGATTGTTCCCGTAGTAATGTGTTTTATTAATTGACTGATACAGTTTCCCAAACTTTTTTCCACGACCAGATTGAAATAATTCAATCATAATATCTGGGTTTAAACTTTTAACTTCACCATATAATTGAATCCAATCGTTTACACTTTTCAATTGTATAGGAATAACAACATCTGCTGCTGATTTAATGTTTTTAAACATAGGGAAAACCCACGCGGGAACACCAAAGACGACACGAGAATCTGGAATATATTTTTTTAAATATTGAATAGCTCCAAAAGAGATAATAGCATCACCAAGAGCACGATTCTTGTACGTAAAAATTATGGGCCCTGTATTATTCATCAAAAAAGATTAGCTACTTTTTTATTATTTGCAAAGTGCATCACCCAATTCATAATAAAAATATATGAATCCTTTGGCTTTGTTTTTTCTCGGAGTTTATATGAAACCTTTTAACATTATTTTAACCTATGTCCTTGGAGCATTATTACTTCAATCAGCTTTTGCAAACAGTAATCAGCAAATGTTTGAAAGAAGAGTTTTAAACGTGTTGGAAAATAGAAAAGCAACAATGGTTAAAAAAATTTCAATCAAAATTAATTCAAAAGAAGAAGAGGTGAAAAATAATATAAACTTTGTCCTCGATGGTGATGTCTTAAAAGTCTTAGGTCATGTCAACGGTAGTTATGGAATATGTGAAATAACTGGCGAAATTTCAATCATCGAAACATCAGTTGTAGGAAAGTGTATCAGTGATACGAACCGAGTCTCAATCATTTGGCCGTAATTTTTAGAAATTAAAACCAACGCCAAGACCAACTGTGCTTAAATTAGACTCTATTTGGTTTTCACTGTTACTCAATGAATCTTTACCGACTTTTGAATATAAATTACTTTGAAGGAAGAGTTGAATATAAAAACTTGAAAACTGATAAAGTGCACCAGCCTGAAAACCAAAACCAAACACATTCTCATACTCTTCAACAACTTCTGTTCCATTATCGACATATTGAAGATCAGTCGTAATTGAGTAATTCAAATTCCCCCCGATAAAAAATCTCAAATGATCAAATACCGAAATGTTTAGGTTCCCCATGAGGTATGGTTGGATTAAATAAGAAGCGGGAAGATTAACGATCTGATTTTTAGCAAATGAAACCCCGACACCTGAGGATAAAGATAATTTTGAAAACCTCAACAGTTCTCGATCATAATATCCGTTAATTAATAAATCAAATTGGCCAGCGGTTGATACGGCTCCTGACTTTTCTTCATAATTATTGATGACTCCCCAATTTACCCCAAAATAATTCTTCAACTCATTTTCGCTAACAGGAGAAATCGACTTCGCTTGTCCAATATCCATCTCTGCAGAGTCACTTTTTGTATAACTTATAGAATTGCCTTCTTGGCTATTAGTGATATCTACACAATGGAAATAACAAACTTTCCTCAGTGGAAAATCTTTTGACTCAACCACTAATAACAATTTACCTGACTTACTAACACCTAAGACCTTCACTCGAGAGATTTGAGAATCATTATCAGAAATTTTAAGAATCATCCCCTTTTCATGGCCACCGGGAGAAACTTCAATGATATGTCGACGGCGCCGTGAACGGAGCAGTTTTACTGTCGACTGAGCGAATACAGACTCCAGCGTAAACAAATACAATATAATTACTAATGAAAATTTAACCCTCGTCCTCACAGGTATAAAAATATTATTTTACAAATAAGGCCAGACGATGGAAATCAGGCATATATTTCACCACATAAACAATTGATTTCACTGACAAATAAGAGAAAAGGCATCTAGTTATTAAATTTTTTTAATTGGAATCACGAAATACTCTTATGAAGTTTTTATCAAATTACAGATTACCTCTCATCGTAGGCTTGCTTTGTATCGTCATTGCAATGTTATTTTTAAATTTAACCAGGACCAATCCTTACGAACTTGAAAATAATATTAGTGGCGGAGCAAACCTTCCACCGGCGGAGTATAAGGTGCTGAAAAAAAATTAATAATACTTATTATTAATTAAAGAAATAAAACCTTCAAAAAAGTTGGTTGCCTTATCATTATATTTTTTTTCAATTTTCTATTATTAGGCATGGATGCAATTAATCATGAATACAATAATTGCCTTATTTCCGCTTTGAAATTTTATTAGCTTCGATCGATGACTTATTGTCGGTGATCAAGTAAGGTCGGGGCAGGAGATAAATAAAAATGACTAATAATGATATTCTTCGACGAATTCGATTTATCAAAGATTTTAACGACCAAGAGGTAATTGAGATCTTTTCACTTGGCATGCTTGAGGTAAATAGAGAAACAATTAGCAAATGGCTAAAAAAAGATGATCACCCTGATTACGTTTTTATCAATGATAAAGACTTCTCAAGTTTTTTAGCTGGTCTAATTATCAAGCTCAGAGGAAGAAAAAACGACGAAAAAATCATTATTGAAGAAAAATTAACAAATAATATTATTCTTAGAAAGTTAACTATTGCCTTCAGTATCAAGTCTGAGGAGGTTATCGACATTCTAAAATTATCAAATTTTAGACTAGGTAAATCTGAACTGAGTGCTTTTTTTAGAAAGCCTACACATAAAAACTACCGAGATTGTAAATCACAAATTCTTAGAAACTTTCTAAAAGGTCTTCAAATTAGAGACTGTGGAGAAATTAGTATTAAAGATTAATTATTCTACAATTTGTCATCTATTGCATTGCTAAGTATCATTTTAAAGATAAAAGGATATGCAATGAAATTTTTTTTCTCTTTAGTTCTTCTGTTAAACACCACAACAACGTTGGCAAGCAACAAGCTCAAACTTTACTTTTTCCCTAGTCCTTATGATTACAATTGGAGTTCTCCACAAAAGCTCGCAAGGTCAGTTATTAAAAATACATTGTTACCTTCAAAATATGATTATAGGGCAGCAATAGGTCATGTAGCAGTCGAGCTTAAGTGTGGAGATAATTATCATGCTTTGACGGGGATGAGCATGAAAAATAAAAAAGAGGATGATCAGTTAATCTTAAAGGATAAAATTGGCTTAGGTATCCTCTTTTACCCGATGGAAGGAAAGCTTCAAGACGAATATGAAATAAGAAGAGACATCAACGAGCGAATGGGTACGAAGGATATTAGTTGGATTGAATATCGAATTAATGACTTAGCCTGCCATCGCCTGAGAACTTATCTCACGATTTATCGAAATGAAAACCTTGATAATGTATATGGCTTAGTTTTTAACCCAAGGAAAAAGGAAGGCGCTGGTTGTAGCGCTTTTGCCACGAGCTTTATGCAAATTGCCGGAATTTTATCTGACGAGCATTATTTAAACTGGTCTCGAAATATCCATACAAATAAGGATTTAAATGCATATAACGGCACTGCGCATAGAGTATCTCTATTTAAAATGGCTATGGGAATAAATTCCAGTAACTGGGCAAAAAACTCAAATAACTCCATTCCTTTATTTTTTTGGGAACCAAACTTAATGCACAAATGGGTTAAAAGGTCATATAAATTAGAACAGGAGCATAATGCAGGAGTTTATCAACTTGAAAAAGTCGGACATTCCATTGGACTCAGATATGATGCGCGATTATCAATTCCCGACCTTGGGCCTTTGTTTTACGGGCCATAACCTCCTCTCGGTTTTAGAAGACTTTCTTTTGTGATATAATAAACTAAAGGAAGTAATATGACCCAAAGTGAATTTGAGCAAAATATTGGAAGAAAAGTTATCTCGGCAAGTTTTGGAGAAGGAATTATTTCTGAAATTACAGAGATGAACAATGAGCCATTTTATATTGTTTTAAATCAATCAAACAATATGAGACATTACGTCCCTATCAATGACAGTAGTGCATATCGATATATTTCTAACGAAGATCAATTTCTGGAAACAATCAACCAATCTTTGATCAAAAATGATTATCCTTTAGAATTCGACAGCAAAAAGGATCGAATTAACTACTATAAAGAGCAATCTAAAATTCAAGATTTAACCTCTATTTGTAAAAATATAAAAACCCTTCACTTAGTAGAAGATAGAGGAAGCCTAGAGGATCAAATCTATCAACGACTTATGGAAAACGTTGGATTAGAATATTCTCTAATAAAAAAAATTGATTCTGAAAAAGGAATGGAGTTTATCAAAGAGATGATTGATAAAATATAATTTATCTTTTCTTTAATCTTCTTTTTCTACTTCTATTTTTATTAACTCTTCTATTTTTTTCGATAGGAGAAATACAGCAATCTTTAAAGTTTTTACCGTCACAGTCAATTTTATATACAGAAGCAACTCCTTTGCATCTCATTATTTCTTTTCGATTATAATTACAGGCTTCCTTGGTCGGCTTTTGACATGACTCTAGTTCTTTTTTTGACACACAAAAGTCTTTTCCTGTTCCTCTACCTTGGTAACCTTTAGCAGCGATTACCTTTTTAGTAGATGCAGCGGAAACCCCTCCTGCTGAATTACACTCTGGTACGTATTTTTGCACAACGCTTAAAGCGAAACTATTGAACGATAAAATAGACAAAATCAGAAAGTGAGTTATCTTCATTCAAGTACTCCTATTTCAACTCAATTTCGGGTATTTGACGTGGTAATTTTAGTTCGGTATCAGATAACACAAGAAAGGATTAACTTATGAATATTCGGTCACTTACGTTAATATTAATTGCTTTTCCCTTAAGTCTCTTTGCAAGAAATGAGACCTCTAGGTTTTTAACCCCCGTTTTTGATGAGAAATTTTACACCTCTCAGGCATTAAAGTATTTCGATACACTGGACTCATATGCGCCAAGAGAGTCTAAACCTATTTACGCGAAGAAAGTTATCCGTTGGGAATGGTACCCCTGGTTAAAATTAACCGGTTATAAGTCTTGGATGATGGGGTTGGATTACTTTCTAACTTGGTACCCAACCAAGGTGATCAACAGGGATTGTCGACATTTTAAAACGCAACCCTTTGCAAGATGCCATGTGACTTTTATTTACAAGGGACACTCAGCACCAGTTAATATCTATGAGGAGTTTACCTTCAATAACCTTGGAGAGATCACTTTTATCGAAGCATGGACTGATAGTGAGAAGTATTTTCCATCGAATTTAACAACTGACTATTGGGCGGAAAGCGAATCAACAAATCGGCTTTCAACAGTCGTTCCCGGGCTTGGAAATGAGGCAGGCTTGCTTTCTCCAAAATCTTCATCTTTCAAACAAGAGGCTCAAAAGAATGAGAATCTTTATGATCTATTTATTCGCCTAAAGCACCCTCTTTACTATTGGACGAAAGAGTTAGCTCGTTTTTCTGTAAAAAGAGATTAGGCTATCAACCTTACCAGTCACCGATATTACTCATTTCAGACCAAGGAAGCTTTGGCTCTAGCGCATCTCCACTTTGTAAAAGCTCTATGCTTATTCCATCAGGAGTTTTAAAAAAAGCCATACGGCCGTCCCGAGGAGGTCGATTAATTTGAACTTTATGATGAAGCAATTTTTCGCACACATCATAAATGTTATCAACGGAGTAAGCTAAGTGCCCAAAGTTTCTTCCGTTTGTATAATTTTCAACTTCACCTTTTTCACTAGGCCAGTTGTAAGTGAGTTCGACTACAGGAGATTTTGTCTGGGAGTTATACTCATCTCCGCTTGCACATAAAAAAACCAAAGTGAATCTTCCCTTTTCACTTTCATGTCGCCTTACCTCTTTAAAACCCAAGACATGACAAAACAAGTGCAAGGTTTTATCTAAATCAGAGACACGAATCATTGAGTGCAAGTAATTCACTTAAAGTTCCTTTAGCTTCAATAAACTATTTACTTCTATATTAATTAGTTAAAGAAATCGTAAATCCAGCCATTACATTATCTTTTTTAGGATTCACTCCACCACAGCTTCCAACAGGAACATTTTCCATCGTATCAACAGCTTCGTAGCGAGAGCACATTGCAATGATATTTCCATCGAGATCTTTTATCGTAAACTGGACAGAAAAATAATCAACTTCAGCAGAATGATAGCTCATAAACATTTGAACTAAATACTCTTTACCAGTAATTTCAATTTCTGTTGGGACATTAACGCTAGGGTATTCGAACTCAAAGTTTGTCTCTTTTTCAACATTTTGAGGTAAGCAGGCTAATGGGTCATTTGCACATGTTAAATTCTTTTCCCAAAAAGTACCGGTAAAAACTCCTGCTTGGGTATTAATACTAAGTAAACCTAATAAAATTATCAGTGCTAGTTTCATTTATAATCTCCATTATTGAAAGGTGGCTTTATATGTGGGCCATTATCTTTTTACAATGGTGATTCTTAATGAAACCTTATATTTTTTTTCGACGTTGTGAACTGAGGTCTAATTCTAAACCCTTAATATTCAAACCTGTGGTAATAAATTCAAGGTCTTTTAGATATTCTAGGTCTGAATTTACCTTAATAATGATATATGGCCCGACAAATTTAATAACCTCGACCCCTGACAGCTCTTCAAGCTGAATAGACAAATCACGCTCCGCTTCAATAATGAGCTCGCCACTCCAAAATAAAACCTTTTGACTAGCCTTGTCGATAAACACATTTTCAATCTCACTACCTTCAGCCTCATAAACATTTCGTCCGTTGATTGTTTTGATAATTTCTCGATCAATTAATGTTTTATGAGTTGAGAATAATCCTTTTAGCTGAATGACACCATTATTGCTCCAAACTTGACTATCAATTTGGTCATACTCACTGTACCAAATATCAGTTGTTCTTTTATTTTTATTTTTTCCAGAGTAGCTACCGAGAGTTCTCTTTCTGGAGGTAACCTTCTCAGAAATAACTTTACTCAATTTTGATTGTTTTTTTAGTGAAGAGATCTCACTTTTTTGAAGAGGTGAGACATTGCTTAATCTCTCATCTTTGCCCCTTCTCGAAAAATGATAAATTCCGAATAACGTAATGACACTCAATAATATTATTATTTTTTTATTCATGGTGCCACCCAATCAGTGAAAACGGTGGACGACTCTTGTTCATTTGAATCAATAACTCTAATGTAAAAGGAATAAGTCTCTCCTGAAACGATCGATCGCCAAACTCCATTTTTTCGAAACAGAGTATTGTTAAATTGCCTTATACCTTTTTCTAAAGAAAACCAATCTTCATCGAGACAAGACTCTGCTTGCTCTTTCACACAAACATCAAACCGTAAGATATCAGTTGCTCCGACAGTCCAGTTCATTTCGTTATTCGTGTTAATGAGAGAATTAACCGGTTGAGGGGCAGAGCTCGTCTGATGGCCCCACTTCCCCCCCATAAACTTGATATTCCAACTGACGAGAGATCCTGTATCTTCAGATTGTCCGTCAAAAACAACTAATCTCCAATTGCCAAGAGACTTTTCACCATAAAAGCCGTTTACTCCCAAGGTCAATGTCTTATCACCAGAGAGCAATACCTCATTATTAACTCTTATTAATCGATGTTTAGTACCTGCTGGAGAAACTAAATCAATACCAAGATCGGAAATATAAGAGTGATTAACTCTTACCTTTACTAAAACATGCTCAATTGAAAGGTTATGTGAATTAACAGAAATAGTGGAGCTCACACCATTTTTATTTGCATCCGGTATGGCCAGATTTACAGAACCACTTTGATAAAATTGACCATCATTAAAAGAAACGGACTCTCTTTTATCAAACAGCTCTGTCGTGCCAGCCTCAACATAATCAAGAAGTTTTTTAGTATTAACAATTCCAAAACCTAAATCAGTATTAAATTCGAGTCCAAAGCTATTTCTGACGAATCCAAGGTTATAATCTAAGCCGGATAAATCTAAGCCTAAAGGATGAGCGTAGTTCCAATTTACATCCTCGCGATGTTCTGCAGTATTTACGAGTGCGTGTCTAAGGTCTCGAAAATCACAATTTGAACAATGCTCCATAAATAATGCTGAAGCCCCCACAACTAAAGGCGTGGCAAAAGATGTTCCCATCATATTATTCATGACGTAGTTACAATTTTTATTAATCAGCTCTTCGCCTCTTTCAAAACGACGAGATGAATCTTTAGTTGCCTGACCTTCATTGCACCCCTCAAGGTCTAGGCTAAGCATCGGCGCACCACCATCACCACCAGGAGCAGAAACTAGTAAATTAGGACCTGGCGTTGAATAAGAAGAAGGGATGCCTTCTCCATTACTGGCCCCAACAACAATAATTTCGGGGAAGTTTTTAAACTCATTATAAATGGCGTTTCCAAGATATATTTCGCCTTCAGTTCCACCACAATCAGATTGATCTGCGGAGAAATCGTTTCCAGAGGCAGTTATATATATTTGCCCAGTACCTGCTTGTTGTTCTATTTGAGAAATTTCAGCCGATGGAACTGAAGTTATTTCACAATTTGAAAAACCATAGCTGTAATTAAAAATAGACTTAACGCTAGACTCGTAATTATCAAGTGTAATACTCAACGACTGGGCTGAATCAATATAATTATAACCAATAATGCTTACCTGTGGTGCAACTCCAGAAATACCAATTGAATTACTCTGAGAAGCGCCAATTAATCCAGCAATAAATGTTCCATGATTATCAGAATTACTTCCTGTATCTGGGTCTTCTCCATCTAAAAAGCTTCCATCCGTATAATTTCGACTTAGCTCTCTTTTTGAATTTGATGAAATATCTTCATGCCCAAGTTGGATACGTCCATCACTCACAACAACATTAACGCCACTACCTTTAGAATCAAAAGAGGTATCCCAGCCAATATCCTCACCAATTTTAAATTGGTTAAAAGACAATATGTCATCACCAGTATTTTTCAAGTACCACTGAAAGTTCAATAATGGATCTGATCCAAGAACGGTTTTTTCAGTTTTTGTCGGATCATCTGAAGGCTCAGTTTTAGTCACCACTGTTTGCGATACGGGTAAATCTTCACCACAACCAAACAACAGAAAAATAGAAAAATAAACAAAAATTCTCACGTGAAATTTATCGACTTAAATCACTGAAAAACTTATGTTTACTTAAATAATTACTACTTTTTTTTATAAAATAGTAAGATAGCTGGTAAAACAATAAAATCAGCAAGCAAAGCAATAAATAATACGATAGCAACGCTAACGCCAAACTTTACATTAGGCACATAATTACCAAAAATAAATGCCCCAAACCCGATACAAATAAGAATTGTTGTCATCAAAAGTGCTGGAAAGGTAGTTGTTATAATTTTCTCAATCGCGCTCTTCGAATCAAATCCGATCTCTCTGTAATTCTTAAATTCAAATAAAAAGTGAATCGAATCATCCACCGCAATTCCAAGGCAAACACTAGCAACTAAAACAGTTCCCATATCAACATCAAATCCAGAGAAGTAAAAAATGCCCGCACCTAAAACTAGAGGAAAGACATTAGGAATTAATGTCAAAAGTCCCAAGGAAAAACTTCGAAGGGTGATAATTAAAATAATCGTGATAAAAATAAGAGCGGAGATAAAACTGTCATTAAAAGTTTTAACAATATAGGGAGTAAGCGCATGAAAGAGCGGATTTTTCCCAGTGATTAAAATATCAAGTCCCCGTTTATCTGCTTCTTTTTGAATCCGATCAAAATATAAATTAGAGGTTTTTGAATCTGTTAAATTCCAATTAACGGTCGCGCGAAGATACCTATTATCGAGACTAATAAGATTATTTATATCTCGTCCTTCAGGTAGCCCCATTTGATACAGCATCAAACTCTCTGCAACTTCCCTTTTTGTCTCAGGAATTTGATGAAATTCATTTTTATTCTCATGGAGAGCTTTATTTAATGATTTTAAAATATAGTTAATACTAACAACTTTTGAGATTTCGTCGTGACTTAAAAGCCAGTTACTAAATGAATCAACCTTATTTAAAAAAGCTGGGCCTTTGGCACCTTCAGGATATTTTGAATCAAAACGAATTTCAAAACTTGAAGAATAGCCCAATTCTTTTTCAATGATATTACTGGAAATGACTGATGGATGAGTCGCAGAAAACTGCTCAAGCGGATCCATATTCACTTCAAGCTTTGATCCATAAAAAGCACCAAATATAAAAAGTGCGAGTGTTATTAAGATGATCGGCCATTTCATTTTATCAATCAATCCAGTCGATTTAATCGCCGACGCAGTTGCTGGAATATCCTTTTTATCCTGAATTCTCTCCTCCACTTCAACTTCGGGAAAATATTTTTTGGTGAGTAAAAGTGCCGGCGCCAAAAATAGATAAGTAACAAGCCAAGCGAAAATGACACCAAAACCAACCATCACCCCTAAGTGAGCAACCGGTTCGACGAGCGCTCCATAAAAGCTCGCGAACCCAACCGCGGTTGTGATGCTTGTTAGAAGTGTGGGATAGAAATTTTTTATAAAACTATATTTAGCCGCTCCCATGAAATCAAATCCCTTTCTGCGGGATTCAAAAAAAGCACTAAAGAGATGAATCGCATCACTGAGCGCCACTGTCATTAAAATATTAGGTGCAGCACCAGTCAGAGTGTTGATTTCAAGGCCAAGATAGCCACAAAATCCCATCATCATCCAAATGGAAAGTGAGATTGTGGAGAAAACTAACATAATAGCGCAAGTAGAGCGATATTTTACGTAAAGGATAATAATAAAAATTAAATATAAAAGCGGCACAAGCAGTGCAAGGTCATTAAGTGTCGCCATGGTGAAATCGTCTACAACAACCACAGATCCCGTTAAGTGAAATTCATACTCTGGATAAGACTTTTGAAAGTTCTTAATTATCGCTTTAATGTCATTGGTGATTTTTGAGTGATCTGGAATCTTGACCACTTCAGGAACAACCCGAGCAATCACTAACTGAGTTTTATGATCATGACTAATCAGATAATCAGTGAGAATTTTTTCATTATTAATTTTTCTCTTCACCTCAGAGAAATCAATATTTCCATCACTCAGCTCATATTCATCGATAATTGGGCCAATCACAATTTCTTCCCCAACCCCTTCTGAGTAGATAAAATTATTTAAACTATCAACGCGAAGAATTTCTTCCACTTGCCAAACTTCTTCTGTCAGCAGCCCTATTACTTTTGCAAAATCAGCATTCACTGTATCGCTTTTAGAGCGTACAATAATGACCGCATTGTCATCATTTCCAAATTTTTTTTCAAAATTTTGAAAGGCGGCGACATTTGGATCTTTATCCGAATACCAGGATTTATATGTAAAATTTGCCTTCACATACAAAAGACCTGGGGTACAAAGTCCAAGCATGAGCATAAATAAAAGAAGCGCTTTCTTTGGACTATTGATAATGAAGTGAACAAATTTGTCTCGGTAATTATTAAGCATGGGAGTTAACCTTTTTTATTTTCATTTGAAACCCGTTTTTTGATAACAGGGTTGCCCTTGCATCAGCTTCTGGCCGTGCACCAGATCTCTTTATTCGATATTGTTGAAAAAGACGTAATAGAATTAACATCATCTCCATTTGAGCAAAATTCATTCCACTACACATTCTTGGCCCTGCTCCAAACGGAAAGTAAATCTGTCGTAATTCATCCGTTAATTTTTTTCCTAAAAAACGATTTGGATCAAACTTATTAGGTTCCTCCCAATAAATTTTTGATCTCTGGGTTAAAAATGGAGAAACGAGAAAAATATCTCCCGATTTAACTTTTATATCACCCATTTCATCATTGTCTTTAGCAACACGTGTAAATCCCCAGCCGGCAGGAAAGAGTCTCATCGACTCAAATAAACATGCTTGGGTAATTGGAAGGTTCATTAGATTTTCAAAATTTATATCTTTATCAAATGCATTTAATTCATCGATACATTTTTCTAACCATTCAGAATTATCAAGTAGAAGATCCATCATAAATGATAAGGATAAGGCCGATGTTTCATAACCCGCAAACATGACCGTCACAATATTATCTCGAATAAATTGATCACTAATATTTTCTGTTGGATTTTTCTCTCTAAATTCAAGTAATTGATTCATAAAAGAAAATGGTAGCTCATCTTTATTCGTCTTTTTAATGCTCTCGTAAATGACTTGATCAAGCTTACCCAAGTAGTATTGAAATTCTTTTTTCTCTTTATCCAGACTTCCAGGAAGACTAAAAAGCGCGTACTTTTCTCTAGTCACAAAGCTTGTCAAAACTCCTAAACCTTTATCAATATCTTCATAATTTTTTTCATAATCAACGCCAATGACACAACTCATGATGATATCAAAAGTAATTTTACTAAAAAGGTTTCGAAGATTAACGCCATTATCTTCACTTAATTCAAAGGCATTAAGATTTTTTTCAATAATTTGATCCATGATCGGTAAGCAGTTTTCAAGGTAACGAAGATTCATCAATGGAATAAGTAGTTGCCGTTGACGCCTCCACTCAGGTCCGTTTGTCGTAAAAAGACTTTTACCAAAAATCAGCTCAAAATTTGTTTTCTTGATATAATTCAAAGAATTACTCACCATAATATGGCGAACATATTCCCTACCAACAGCAACATATAATTTTTTGTTTCCTACTTTTACTTGAAAAATTTCCCCGTGTTTTTGGGATAAATCATTCAACCAATTCAAACGATCTTTTGAGTAAGGAATTAAATTACCAATAAAAGGCAGACCATTTTCAATGGGGATATTTTTATTCATGACGCAAAACCTCAATACGGTACATTTGAACGCCTTCGAGTCTTTTTGCCTCAGAAAAATCTTTGGCTACATCACAAAAGCCCGTACGATCTGCATCGGGAACACGAAGATAATTTCGATTAACCAAAAGGGCTTTAGGACTTAATGAAGGTTTTAAATTTTGAATAAATTCTTTTTCTAGATTCCCACTAAAATAACTAGGAACATCACTTAAAGAGATAAAATCAATCTCTTGGTGATTTTTAATTTCTGAAATCAAATCATTTTGATGATATACAACATCACAAGTTTTAAGCGATTTTTTCATCATCTCAAAACACTCTTTTTTAGCTTCAATTAAATTACCCTCAGCATATTTAATCTCCCCTAGAAAACATAGCTGAAGAAAAAAGCTATTTTTGGTGAGGCACTCTCTCATTAGATGACTGAATGCCTTAGAGTAATAAGAAATATAACTCCCTTTAACATTCTTTTTAATAAAGTCACCTTTATATAAAAGTGCATTAAACATAGATTTATTGCCAAGTATAGTTAAGATAATCATCCATCTTAGCGAGGGAAAATCTTTATCAATGTAGGTTTGCTGGGAATTAATATCATCAAATGAAAATAATTTTTCAATCGTTTTTTTACCCAGAAATTTTTTAACGATCTTACTAAAAAAGATAAAAGTTCTCTCCCACTTTCCGTAATACAGTGGCGAGTGCCAATTAAGTTTTTCAAAAAGAGTGTCTAAATATTTTCTTTCATCATTTCCTAAATTAAATGATTTATATTGAACTCTCCGCCAATTGGTATTTTCACTGGTTTTATATGGAGCATATCCCCAAAACTTGAGAAAATCTTCATGCTCTAAATGTCGAATTGTCTCTTCGCGAAGCTTGGCAAGATAAATTTGCTGAGAGCTTAGGTCAACAATATGAAGTTCATCTGCCTCTGGATGTAACAGTGGGAAACAGCGTGAGCCCGAACCGCAAACGCTTAATATTTTTTTGGGCCTTTGTTTTAAAATAATTTCTCGCTCAAACGCCGTGTCTTCGTTCGCGAGACTATAATTTAAATCATAAAAATATTCTACATTGCTCATAACATTTCCTAAATTACGATATGCTAAACTCAAATACTGCTCTAAAATATTCTAAATCATTCACATGGAAAAATAATGAATTATTTAACCACTCATCTTCAAGAAGCAATCGAGCTCAACAAAGAGCGCGCACCCCTTTATTCAAAACTAACCAATGGCGAAAGTGATCGAATTAGTAAATCCCTTCTTCAATCAGAAAGACTTAGCCTTCCCTCTTCCTACGCAATGGATAAGGCAGCCAGCTTCTTTCAAAAACGCGGTATCCCCGTTTTTGTTCATGAGTTTATGCCCATGAGTGAAACCCCAGCCTTTCAGGAAAAATTTGATGACACTATTGGGATTACCAATGAATGTCCTGATTTTTCCGTTGACCTAGTGATGAATGACCTTCTATCCGCTTTAAAGATTGATGACTATAAAGCAGTAAGTGGTCTCACTAAATCTGTTTTGGACGAACTTCATGAAACGCCAAAACACCTCTGCATGATTCGCCACTTAACTGAGTCCATTCATCGCGGGGCAAATCTTCTGCCCATTCATTTGGAGAAAGTTAAAGAGAAAAACCTTTTTCTTTCTCCCAAAAAAATCTGCCACTACACTATATGGGCCCAGGTAGTCGCGCTCAAACCTTCTCTCACCATTGATCGCTGGGCACATCCCATTCAGCGAGAAGGCATTCCTATTATCTATCAAGACGTTCCTTATATTCCTCCGATGCCAACCAAGTACTAAAGAGGATATTAAAACACCTATAATTCTTTTTTCACCATATGATAGCGTTGAACTAGATATGGACCTCCAATTTTTTCACGTAACTTATCACTCACATTCCCATCTCGAACGAGTACTCCTGCACCTTTTCGATACCCTCGATTATAAGCTTCAAGACATGCTCGGTGGGTAACCGCCGAGGACAACTTCGCCCCTTGATATTCACGTTGAATCAACATGCTCTTCACAATGAGACAATCGTCTTCAATAAAACAATAAACATATCCCCGTGGGATATTTTCTTTATCCACAATAAAGTAGCTCAGGCTTAAATCACTACCTTTAATAAACTGAATGTGGGTTTTAAAATATTGCTCTCGTGTTATTGGTTCATAAAGATAATTCACACGAAAGCTATCGATATTTAATTCATAGAGCCTATTTGTGTCGTATTCACTATCTAAATCTAAATGGCGAAAACTATATCCCTCACTCACGGCCAAATCATACCCAACTTTTGTTCGCTCCACTTGAGCACCTAGGGTATCAAAAAATTTGGAGCTATAACCTTGATCTTGAATATATCCACAACTCAAGGCAAATTCATAATATTCTATTGGATTAGTTGGTGCCCAGGCATATTGTTTTTCAAATCCATCTGTCTGGAATCGATTACCAAACCAGACGTTTATATCGACAGGCCCTATCACCGATAATGCTCCCTGCTCTTTCGCCCAAGTTTCTGCCGTAGAGAATAATTCTTTAGCGATTAATTTATTATTAATTTCACACTCAAACATTCCAAAAAAAGCAACGCCTGGATTGCCAGCACTTGTATTAACTAAAATACGGCCAACATCTTTGCCGTTTTCGGCAACAATAAATAACTCTTTATTTACTTCGGGAAATACGCTTAAAAGGTATCCCCAGAATTCTTTTTTAGGGAGTGGGCGACTTTGATTATGAACAAGCTTCTCTGGCAGCTCACAAAAGCGGGCCATAAAGCTAGAATCATCAGAAGGTCGAATTATCTTAATCACGATAAAATCCTTATTTCACCAGCTCCAGCATTAAGCTCAATTTCCATTCCACTTTCTAATTTTTTAATCAATCCACCCGGCACACCAACAATTGTGGGAATCCCAAGCTCACGAGCAATAACAGCAGAGTGAGAAAGTAGGCTTCCCCTCTCCACGATGATACCCTTACAATTTGGAAATAGTGGAACCCAACCTGGATCGGTTCTTTTGGTCACTAAAATTTCACCGTTCATGGTGCTCGCGTCCTCAAGTGTATGGGCAAATAGAACTTTACCGGTCACTGTCCCCGGGCAACAACTCACTCCATAAATGAGGTTTGGATCATCACTAATTTTGATTTTATTTTTTAGCAGATCCCCGCTATCAATCATGTCTTTTCTGGCAAGGCTAGTCCCTACTGCGCCATTAGTGATAAATCGATCCGGTGGATCTTCTTCACCAAGGTAAGTTTCAAATTCTGCTCGTCTAATTTTTGCAAGTGCGCCAAGGCTTAAACTCTCTGGCTTTCCTTCAATAAAATCAAAAATTTCTCTGTAGGTTAAATAGAATCCATCACGCGGACTTTCAATTAGCTCCAGCGCATATAACCGCTCCGTCATATTTTTAAAAATACGCCTTGAAATTCCAAAGCTTTTGGAGCGAAGAAATCTGAGGTTCTCTCTGTTTTTAACCGCAAACCGAGCAAGATTAAGTGCCCAGTAAAAGATTTTCTTTTTTACGCCAGACAACTTTGCATCCACTTGTGCCTCGGCCGCCTCTCGAAGGGCCATTTCATTTTGGTGCATTTCTTTCACGTCATATTTTTTAGACCGGAGATAATTTCTTAGACTATCAAAAATAAAAGCCGGATTATCATGCAAATCATCTTCTTCTAACTTTTGCTCGTTATTGCAACGAAATCCATAAAGAGCGAGATATTGTTTAATGTCACTCGTAAACTCACTGACATCGTCGCTACTAATCAATATTTTCAATTCGTCATTTGATTTTTCAGCGAGCAGTTCCTTCACTTCTGGCATAGAATCATATTTTTTCGCCAAATTCATCAGCGTAATTGTCGGAAGCGTAGAATCAATTTCTCCCTGCCCACATAAAAGATCATTTTGAAGATTTGGCGTCTCGCTTTGCACCCACTTTTCTGTTAACTTCTTTAACGTTCCAAAAGAAACCATCACGAGAAAGTCATTAATGATCGGCGCTTTCCACTGATAAGTAATATTTGTAGTCCAGCGCTCAAACAAACTTTTTAACTCCCGAAGAGATTTTTTGGAAAAATCAATCTCAAAATATTCATCATACATTTGGTTGAAGTTATCTCTAAAATCTTTAGTAACGGACTTGATTGTAATAAATTTCCAAATAAGCCCCAATAGCACTTGAATACGCTTAAGCGGCGAATACTTTGGTGCTTGATCCATAAAGTTAAAAAGCTCTTGCTGCTTTGGAGTTAGTTCTTCTTTAACCCCCATCATGGTTTCCATAAATTCTTGATTGCTAGAAAACCCCGGAATAAGAAGGAGAAGTTTATACCAATTAATTAAATTATAATAAACTCGACCTCGAATTAGCCCCAGCATATTTTCAAAACTAGATTCAAATTGAGAAATCACATGTTCAGGAACACCAACAACTCTTGTGGTCACCCGGTAAACAACGGCGTAGGCTTCTTTGGTCAGTGAAAATGTCAGAGGCGTCGTCACGCCGGCAAAACTCTCCACGATATTACTGTTATCCCAAAGAGTTGATTCAATCCCATTAACTTCAGCTTGATAAAAACTAAGCGGCGGAAGCGTGGTAATTGGTCTCATCTGAACCACAAAAATTTCGCCATCTTCAATACACCACTCAATATCCATGGGCGATTGAAACCAAGCTTCAATATTTTCAGCGACAATAACAAGTTGATGCAGCTGATTATCAGTTAGGCTAGATGCTTTAACTAAGTGCTCTTTAACATCAACGCTCTCAAGTCCATGTTCATTTTCACCGCGGATATATTTTTTATTTTTCTCCGCAAGCGTTGTCTTGATTTCAAGACTATCACGATTAACGACATAATTGTCCGCTTCAAATGCGCCGCTCACGAGCCCTTCACATTGCCCGTATAATGATTCTATTACAATAGAATTTGTATCTACTTGATCAATTGGGTTTCTGGTAAACATGACTCCACTCACATCACTATTTACCATTTTTTGAATAACAACACCCATACCAATATCATTAATGCTTAATTTATTTTTCAGTCGATATTCGAGGCATCTCTCACTGTAGGCCGAGGCCCAACAGGCACGAATGGACTTTTCAATTTGCGCAATGCCTTTTTGATAGAGAAAGCTTGAAAACATGCCCGCAAAACTGTGCTCTTTCGAATCCTCATCAAGCCCTGAAGACCTCACCGCACACGGATGATCTAATAATTTTTCTTTTTCTAAAATTTCTTTAATTTCACTTAACAATACGTCACTCAGCGGATGAGCGTTAAAAAACTCTTCAACTCTTTTTGAGTCAACTTTTGGGTTTATAATGTCACCGACTACTTTTATAAAATTATTTTGAGAGAGGTATTTTTGAAGGAGCTCGTTACTCACGGCCACAAAATGAGGCACTGGAATTTTCGCATCCAGCATTCGCTTTAAATTATACGCCTTACCGCCGGCGGAATTTTTAAATTCCAAAAGCGTATTTTCTTTCGTGAGTAAATTTGTCATCTTACACCCAGCTTGCAATGGCCATTAGCCACATATTAAAAATTAAATTCAATGCAATCATCCCCTCAAGATCTTTAAACCTATTTGTTTGAAACCAAATTCGCGCTTGAGTAACAACCGTTAATAGAAATGGCGCCATTCCCCACCACCAAAGTTTTCCAAGTAACACTGTTCCATAAACCCCAATGCCAGCAAGAACCGTGATTAAAATATTCGTTTTTATTTTTCCATAGTGTACAAGATACGTTCCAAGAATTGGATCACTCGTTGGATCCATTTTTCGCCCGACTTCAAAAGTAAAAAAGCTACTGAGAACTAACAAGCAAAATCCCATCACCTCAGAGGTAATTGACTCTAATCCAAAAGCACTAAACACAAATAGGCATAAAGGAATAATAATTAGCTGGTGAGTAATCGCGTAAATCAATGGAGATTTCGCTAAAGCCTGCCCAACATAAAACTCCTTATACATCAGCCACAGCCAAACCGCCGTTAATAATAAATAATGTCCAGAAAGAGCATTAAAAAAGAGATAACTGGCACCGACACAAGCAAGAAAAAGACCAAAGGTAAATTTAATCAAAAAGTTTACCTGATCAGTTGTCACCAGACCTCGAGGAAGTGGACGATCAGGGTGAGCGATTTTATCTTTTTCATAGTCTTTTAGCTCATCCATAAATCTTAGCTCAGTGATGAATATCAATAACGCAGCTCCAATAAAAACCGATGCCCCAATGGGTGCTGAAATTTTTAACGTTGCAGCGGCAGATAAAATCATTCCGACAGCAAGAATTAAATTTGCCACAACGGGAACCCGCTCTTTCAAAAATTGCATGATATTTTTCATATATAATCCTTTTTCTAAACTTTTGTTTCGATCTATTCTGGCGCGATGTCTGGGATCACGCTGTATTTTTAATTTGGTTACTTGAGAAATTTTCGTAAATGATCGCATGGCCAGTTTTATTTCTTCATCGCTGAGTTCACCATAGAGATGATAAGTCTCATCCTCTTTTTTCACAAAGCTTGTGGTCTTTCCAATTAACGAATAGACTGCTTGCTCTAGTTCAAACTCACTCACGCTTTGAAAGTCTCGCCCGTGATACCAAAGCCCTTGATCATCTTGAATAATTTGGTCCCCCATATTGTGCCAAAGCTTCCCCTTTTCATCTGTCCACTTATTTTTTGCATTGGCAATGGGGTCATTTTCATAAAGAGGCGATACATGTTGGCCACTAACCCAAAGAGTTCCGTTTCGCTCTTGAAGCGTCACTTCATCAATTGGTTTTCCAAGATATAAGGACTGCGCGTAGTTTTTATTTTTTGATTTGGTAATTGACTCACGAAGATCACAAATGGAAACCGGCTCCGCTTCAGTTGAGCCATATACATGAGTAAAATGCGCCCCACTCCATCGCTTCATCGCTTTTTCATACAAAGCAACATCACCAAGTGCGCCCCCTAAATGAAAGTGAGAAAGATTTAATGTTTTTGTGTGATCAAGCAGTAGTTCTAAAAATTTAGGTCCGGTGGCAATTGTATCCACTTGATAATCATTAGGAAGGTCATCCAAGCTTTCAATCATGGATTTTTTCCACTTACCATCCATTACTAAACTTCCCTTTCCAAGAATGAGGTTTAGTAAAACTAAGTTTGTAAAAACCGTGAGATCAAGTTTTTTTAGATCTTTATATTCTAGATATTTTTTAAGCGTCGCTCGTTGATCAATCAAGTAACCATGTTTTCGGTGTACACCTTTTGGCGCGCCACTACTTCCAGAAGTAAAAGTCAAAATTGCTTCTTCACTAGGATCAACATCAGCAATGATTAACTCCCCTTCTGAATAAGAGAGCATCTCTTTAATCGAAAGCCGCACAGGAATCTGCGACACTTCTTTTGACTTAAGCAAAAACCCTCTTCCAAGCATGCCGCTTAACAGTGCCTTAGGTCTATGTTTTTTCAATAAAAAATTAAAATGCCCACCTGGCATCCACGGCTCAATAATCATGAGCTTCACACCCATCCCAAGGGCGCCAATGATCATCGCATATAATTCTGGCGTGGGTTTTTCAAAAAGAAGAACCTTATCCCCTCTTTTTATTCCTCGTTGTGTTAGATAATTTTGCGCAATTCGAGTGAGCTTAGTTAATTTTTTAAAACTACAAATACGACTTGGATCATCTAATGACTTTCGCCCATTATAAAAAATAATCGCCGGGCGATTTGAATTAATCACATCGCTATTAAAATATTCGAGGACACAGTTCATCGTAAATCCTCGCTTATCATTGCTTCATTAGATATTGGATTATCCTCAACTATTTCCCCTCGCATTTTTAGAGCGTGGGCACGACATAAGGACATCTCATCATCAGTGATATGCATATCATGTCCCATAATCGCCGAGAGCTTCACGCCATGCTTTTTTGCCAACCGATCAATGATATATATTTTTTCATAACTAATATCGCGAGAAAGAGAAAAAGAGGTAAATTGCTTATCGAGTGCAAGAAGAGCAGTTTCAGCGAGACAGGCATAAACGCTTTTTCCATCTAATCCAAGATCAAGTCCAATATGAACATCACTTCCTGGCAGTTCAACCTCACCAGATGAAATGACGAGAACATCAGGGCGCCTTAGGGCATCTTCTTTTGTAATATCAAATGGACGAGCAACATCACAAATAACACACCCTGGTTTGACAAGATCAATATCTAAAATCTTTTGTCCGTGAGCACTTGTGGTTGTAATGATTAAGTCACACTCATTTGCATACTTATTGGCAGAAGTTGAGCAGATCACTTCGCAATTAGGATTAATTTTTTGAATCTCCGATTTTAGATCAATTAATTTATATAATTTTGGAGCAACAATAATAAGCTTCTTCCAGCTTTTTGATAAAACTTTTGAATTAACTTTTCCTATACTACCAGTCGCTCCAACGACCATAACTGTCCCATCATATTTCTCATCAATAATATTCACAAAATTCATTTGATGAATGGCATATTTAGCGGCCCATAGCGTGGCAGCAGCACTAAGGGAATTACCTGTCGTGACGGGAATAGGGCTTCTTTTATTAACCGTTACTCCAGCGTCTCCAACAATTTTTGTAAACGCCCCAAGCCCCATGATTTTATTTCCATTTTTGTCGGCATTCGAAGCAATCGAGAGAAACTTCTTATACATTTTTTCCACTGGACGAGAAAGCATCGTTTTTGGCGTTTCCGTCACCGTGTAAATATCACCTTCAACTTTCGTTCCATCGAAGTCACTTACAATCCCGGTTATTCTTCCATAGTGGAAACCAGGAAAGGTATGCGAAATTGAATCCAAAAAACTGGCCATATGTTTATTGCGCCTCAACTTTTTTGGCAAACAGGGTATTTTTAAAAGATCGAATTTATCAAGCGGATGAATGATAAAAGCAAATTTTTGAACAACATCATTTTCAATTTCTTTTTCAAATTGTACTTCTTTAGGAGAAAGATCAAATTGATTAATAAATCGCTCAATTTCTTCTTTCTCCAGTGGCGAGGACTCTTCTTTTAAACATTGGAACAACGCCTCAAGCTTTGTGAAACTCCTAAAATAGTTTTCTTGAACATTAGGTAAACATTGATAAACTGTTGCCGCATTTGCTGCCTTTAGCGCTTCTTCACTTTTTTCATCTAAACGGTCAATGATAACAGTCTTACCACTTAAGTCTTGAAGCTTAATATATTGCAATTGGGCTCCATTTAAAAAGAAAACATCAGACTTAAAGAAGTCGTTAAAAATTGGATTTTTTTTAAGAATTGTTTTTGAGAAATCACGGTCTTTAAAGGCAGAAACTTTTTTATTCTGTAAATAATGACGTGTTTTTAAAAGAATAGAATCTAATTTCTTTTTAGATTTTATCAAAACAGGAGTATTCGTAAAAAAATAGGGATCAGCAAAAACCATTTGACCTTGAAGTTGCTTCAATTCATCAATCAAATAATGTTGTACAGCACCAGCATAAAAACCTAATTTTTTACCTGTCAGTATTCCCGGATTCTTTTTTGAAAAGTAATTCATCGACCAAGGAACAAGAATTTCTCGCAAATTTGCTCCATCAACAACAGGAGTCGCTCCTGCCGCAAGTTTAATTTGCCTCAGAACCTGATGAGCGATTTCCACTTTACCGATTTGAATTGGATTTGCGACCCCACTGACGGCAATAACATCAAAATCATCTGCATATTTATTCACTAATGAGAGCATTAACTTAGAATTGTAGTTAACTCCCATTTCTTTTACATTAACCGTCACGCCAAATATATCAAAAGACAAATCTTTATTATTCTCGGGAGACTCCATGGAGAGAAAAAGAATATCTTTAGTCATCTTATAACCTCTCCATAAATTTTTGAGTTTGATTGATCATCGTACTAACGTTTATCTGATTATATTTTTCAATCAAATTCATTTCATCCAAACTTTTCTCATCAGTCAGCTTTGTTTTAAAAAAAGCAAAATCAGATAATTCCTTAGGAATTAATCCAAAACCAAAGCGCATCCTTTTTCCTAAAATTAATGGAACAGGCTTAAGAATGAGACTTTTGTTAATTGAGAAAAGAGCTTCCTCCATTATTTGGCGTATGGATTTATTTTTCTCACTAACAATAAAATAGGATGCTGAATTCGCCACTTGGTTTTCACCAATTTTTTTCGAAATAAAGGAAGTTACACTTTTAAGTGAAATCAATGGTAAAAAAGCTTTCTCATCAAATGGATACATCGTTATTAATTGCTGGGGTAAATATTTTAAAATCTTCTCTGCTTTTAATATATTTTGTAAAAAGTAGTATGGGCCATCAATTTTTTCTAGTTCACCATCGATATTAGCAATAACAATCCCCGGCCGATAGATAACAAGTTTGATAGTACTATTTTCAAATGCTTTTCTTGTCATCATCTCCGAAGTCTTCTTACTCTCAGCATAGGGAGAAAGGATATCGGTAGTTTCTGCAAATTCATCTCCAGTAGCATAATCCTTATTTGTTCCAACAACAGAAAATGAACTGACAAGATGAAATTCATTTAGGTTTGGCAGTTTCTTTGAAAGAGAAATTACATTCTGAGTACCTATTACATTTTTTATGTACGCAGCCTCATTTTTCATCTCAATATCATACCCGCCACCAACGTGGATGACCTTTTGCACTTGAGAAAGAATGTCTAAATCTCGGTAATCTGAAAGAACGCTGATATGTGTGATATCTCCGACAATAAACTCTACATTTTTCATTTCTGAAAACGTAAGAATTGCTTTTTTCAGAGAATGCTCTCTAACGAGAACAAAGATGTCCCCTGCGTAATCGGTAAGCTCAAGCATCAACCCCTTGCCGATGAACCCTGTGGCACCTGTAATCAGCAAACTCATATAGACCTCGTCTCTTCAAGGTTGATCATTTTATTAAAAATTACGTCCTCATTGAATTTACAAACCTGGACTGCCTTATGCTCACAATGAATACTAAAATTTTTGTCTCGACAGAGAATCTCACCATCCCCAAAAAAAGCCAGTTCTTCACTACCCGTATTCATAATTTCAAGTTGATCCGTTTCAAATATGATTAAGTCTTGGTCATTAGAGACATCTACGCCACTCATTATTTTTAAAGTAGTCGCAATAAGATTAAGTTTATTCTGGTGGCAAAAAATAGTGACATTAAATTTACCATCATCATTTTTCGTATTTGGAGCAACCGTAAAGTTTCCGCCTACTTTTGATTGATTATTAATCATGACAAAGCAAGACTCGACCATTTTCTCCAATCGAGGAAAGTCAGGAGAATCGATATGCAAATTATAATTTTTTAATGGAGATAAATATTCTTTCGCTAAAAACAATGGATAAATTAAATCTCCACTTAGCTTCATTAGTTTTTTAAAACCGGGAGTTGTTTTTCTATATTTATTAATTTTTTCTGCAACAGCACTCGTTAAACCAAGCCCACCACTTGTGAGCATAAATTGATCATTAATTTTAATGGCATCAAGAGTAAGTGTCTTTTGTTGATTAAATGCTTTTGCGATACTTTTAATGTTTGCACTAATATCAAGCTCTCTAGCAAGATCATTTGCCGTTCCAGCAGGAATAATAAGTAATTTAACTTTTGTTCCAATTATCTCTTGAACAATTTTATTCGCGGTCCCATCGCCTCCAACAGAGAAAACAAAATCCACTTGAAGATCAATGTCTCTCTTTAAACTTTCTGATAAATCGATAAGGCTTAATGGATGGTGAAAAGAAATATCATGACGAAAAAAATGATCGCGCAGACGCCTCGCCCACACATCACTATTTGCGCGAGAGGATGAGTTATTAAAGTAAACGCTAATCTTTGCCACAGGATACCTTAAAAGAGTTCAACTTACTTTTAAAATTAGCAAATTTAAGGACTTACCCACATCTGGTTGTAATTTTTATATGTCGAGAGAGTATTCAGGGATAAATAATTTTAAATACTTAAGCCTTCTTCTTTACATAAAGAGTCTTTTCTAGTTCAAGAACAGTCTCTCCTAATTGATCCGTGACAACAGTCTTATATATAGGAGAGATACTGTAATTTTGGGCCGCATCTTTTTTAACCTGCTCAATTGAGTCGTTAGAAATTTCAAACACAGCACTCATTATTCCCACCCCTGGCTTTTTAAACTTAAAGCTAGCTGCTTTATCCCAAATGATGTGACCTTTTAGGTGATGTAATAAAATAAACATAAAAAAAGGATCACACATACTATAAAGAGATCCGCCAAAATGAGACCCTACGTAATTTGTGTTCCAAGGGCGCTGCTTCATTTGAACAGTTATTCTAGTGAAATCCTCATTAACTTCTTTAACTGTAATTCCTGCAAAAAAATATGGTGGCCAAAAACTTAATAGCTTCATCAATCTAGGAGGACTAATCAATTTGATCATTTTCAATTATTACTGCCCTGTTGCGCCACGTTCTCTAGAGATCATTAGGTTAATTTGATCAAGTTGGTGTTGAAATTTTTTAGAACGTGGGCCGTCAAAAATTCGCTGCACAACATTTAAATTATTTCGTCTCTCTTCTTCTTGTTGATAGGCCATCTTTTCTAAAGTCGAAATAACATCGTCTTTTTTTGGAATAACACATTCGCCATTTGGTAAGACCGTTGATTCATATTTCAAAAACATATCCTCCCAATTCCAAATTCTAGCAGATCTTGGGTTTTGGCCCTTAATGACCGCTTTTTTAACAGAGTAGTCATTCGTCCATAGAAAAAAACTTGTGACTCCACCAGATTCGCCAATTAATTTTAGGTATTGTGAGATAATCGAATCAGGATTTTCTAACCAACTAATTAATTGAGCATAACCCTTCGTTGCACATTCCTGTGCGGAGGCAGGAGCGCCGCTATAACTCCATATTATCTCATTTCTGGAGTAAGGATTACCTGCCTTGCTATCATCAAAAATCCAATACTCCTCACCCGCGATAGTGCCGTACCTATATTCAGCAAGAGGATCGAGCAATCGCTCTTGCGAATAAAGGTTAAAAAAACAAAATAAAGTAATTAATAAACTGAATAGTCTCATGCCTATAATTTCGGCATAGTGATAAGGATAAATTAATCAACTAAATATTATTTAACTAATGTTGAAACGAGTCCGATCAAAGCACCAAAGACACCACCCCAAACAACGAGCCAGCCAAGATGCTCTTTTATCATTTGCTGAATAATATCCTTGACCATTTTCGGTGTCAGCTCATCTAGCCTGGCCTCAACGATACCTTTAACCTTATCTTCAAAATCTGAGTTAATGCCCTCGCCCGCTGGTAGTAATTTTTTAAACAACTGAGGATTCGTCAATATGTGAACAATAATTTCTTTAAACTTCGCTTCAAATTGAGGCTTCAGTGGCTCAAGTGCCTGCTCGCCACCGAACATTCCGAGCATTCCGCCAAATGGTGAGTTCATAATTGCTTCTTTTATTTTTATAAATACATAGTCAAAATCGATTAAGTTAAAAATAGCCTCTGGGTCCGGTGTAATCCCATTACTTGAGCTAGGAAGAAATTTTTCAAGGTTTTCTTTGGTAAAAAATTGCGTAAAAATAAGATTTCTAATCCCAGCTTTGAACTCCTGAAATCTCTCTGTCACAATCCCCGAACCATAGAGCCCTGGCACTTTTTCAAAGAGCATGTGGATCGCAAGCCAGTTTGTAATCGCACCTGAGAAACTATACATCCCCATAACTTTTATTTGATCACCATAGAATGGAGAAATATAACCAATGACGATTAAAACAAGAGAAGCTAAATTAGTAACAACACTTTTATTCATCTTAAATTCCTCTGAAACAAAACTCGCCGAGGAAGATAATTCAAACCCACTTTCGGTGTCAAAAGGAATCTACTCTCTCAGCTAATTCAATAAAAAACTAACATGGTTTTTTTATCTAACTGAAATCACGTGTTTTTCTTTTTTCTTCCTGATTCTCTATTTTTCATTTAGCTACTGACAAAGTAGTTTGGACCCCACCACGCATTAACCTAGAAAGGAGACATAAATAATGCAGTTCAGAAATTTCTTAATATTAACAACCTTATTGGCCCAGGCTGCTTTGGGAGCACCACTTAATCGAGAACGTAGCAACATTATTAAAGTTTCACAAACAGAGATAAATCAAATCCTAAAAAAAGAAGCCATGCAAATTCAATCCGGTCTTCGTGCTCTTGAGCTAAACAAAGAACTATCAGTTAACCATTTTACAAGAGAGCAGTTAATAGTAGTAAAAAAACTAGCACAACAATTTATTCAATGTGCAAAGCAATCCCTTGATGTTCAAAAATGTGCCCCATTTAGAGAAAAAATGAATATGGTCGATGACAACGGTCGATTTGTTACATCGATTGGAGAAAAGGATACTCCAAGCTTAATTGGGCCGGGAGATGTTTTAAGTGGTATTGGTGATTCACTAGACATGATGAATAATCAAGAAGCCCTCAGTGCTGAGTACGCAGAGATTTTAAAAAGCTTACCAAAATCCTCTCAGCGAGGGTTACCAAATCTTGCTCAATTTTCACGACTTAAGCCAAGCCAAATGCAAGGGGTTCTTAACAGACAAATCTATCCACTCGTCGAAAAGTTAATTGATTTAAATATCACTCCAAATAAAACTCCCTCTAGTGAGGATAAATGGAATGCTCAAACAAAATGTGAAGATGCAATTGGGTACTCTTATATAGACAGTGATACAACCGACAATGCTTACCGCTGTGACTATAGTCAATTGGACGAAAATGGAATTCTTAAAAATAAAGAATTTCCACTAAAGTATTTTACTCCATGTATAAAGGCGCAAAAAAGCCGAGGGACATGTTCTTCGTTTGCCGTTGTTGGCGCGCTTGAGATCAGATTACTCAAAAACCGCAAGCAAGAATACAATCTTTCTGAGCAGTTCACCTATTTTTATAATGAAATCTACGGTGGCTGGTGGGGACGTTACCAATATGGAGTAACAACAGTTAACGCACTAAAAGATCTAAAAAACAAATCTCTTTCTATCCCTCTTGAGAAGCACTGGGTTTATAACCCGGGTTACTCAATGGAAGACTACGACTCATCCACAAAAAAGCATCCAAAAAGTTGCGTGGACTACAATGGCCAAAAGTGCACGAACTACGCATTTCAATCAGGTGAATCCAGAAGTGGTCTTAACTATACCTACACTGTTCCAAGCAAACCCAAACCACACGTAAAAGTTAATTCGCGCTACTCTTTTTGGAATCCATTAAATCCAAAGGGAGCGTTGGATACGGCGATTAATTATCTAAATAATGGAGATCCTATTATTGTTGCTTTTAAAGTTAAAGAAAACTTTAGAAGCAAAGGCGGTGGTGACAACTACGTTAAATATGCTGAAAGATCTGGTGGAGGTGGACACGCGTCTGTCCTTGTTGGATTCGTCAGAAACGAAGACCTTCCGGCCGGCGCAGAGAAAGCGACAGAGAAAGGTTTTTTTATCCTAAGAAACTCTTGGGGCGGAAAATGGGCTGATTGTGGACACATCTATGTTGATTATAAATACATGCAAAAATACGCAAGCGGACTTGCACGCATCACCTATAACCTACAAAACTAAATAGTATTCATTAGCCTTTTTGGATGAAGAAATTGACGAGAATAATAAATAAGGTCAACTCTTTTCCAAAAAGGCTTTTCTCACTAACCCAACTTTTTTCATTTTCTACTTATTAAATCATCTAAACCTTAAAATTCTTTATTAGCAAAAATGATAAGGTTCTCTATTTATTAAAATAAATAATTTCAACACTGATGAAGTTTAGTGATTTTCAGTCACAATTAAGTTAGGATTTAGATAGATTTTATTCATCATCTACTTATAATATTAGACTTTTAGGTGACTTTTATAGCTTTTCTCTTTTCCAATAAGCTCTAAAGTGCTAACACCAACCAATCATCTTTCGGGAGAATTTTGCAATGAGTAATGAGGCGCTATCTAACTTACAAGAAGAATTAAAAACTATTCTTGAAAGGCAAAAATTGCCCGAAAAGGCTCTCATTACCGCCGGAATGCCTTATGCAAACGCCCCTCTACATATTGGCCACTTTGCCGGCACCTATGTTCCTGCTGATACCTATGCCAGATTTATGAGAATGCTCATCGGTGGCGAAAATGTTCTTTTTGTTTGTGGCTCTGATGATCATGGCTCCAACAGCGAAGTTGCCGCAAAAAAGCAGGGAATGACGACAAG
>Ga0181565_10000223_pt1 | contig 40074 bp, 65 predicted proteins | sample 101ome_16_FD_129661 | JGI IMG/M metagenome (GOLD analysis project Ga0181565, IMG submission 129661) | Coastal salt marsh microbial communities from the Groves Creek Marsh, Skidaway Island, Georgia - 101401AT metaG (megahit assembly) | ecosystem: Environmental > Aquatic > Marine > Intertidal... | reverse complement strand
CCTCGAAGGCCTTTGCATAAAATGAAACCTGCATAAAATAATTCTGGATAAACTCTTCTTTCTTTAGTTTACGCGAAGTTTTAAAGTCAATAATAGAAAGTTTACCATCATATTCGGCAATACAATCTACTTGACCAGCTGTTTCCAGTTCATCACTATAAAGGAAAGCCTCCTGGAACCATATATTATTTATCTTTTTATCAAGTACCGCTTTCATTGTATTAAACATGAACATATTTGATGGTTGTTGACCTTCAGCATAGTCTTCTTTATTATCTATGTAATTTTCACAAATTTTATGAACAGCTGTTCCTCGTCTTGCGGCTTGGCCACTAATCCGGTTTGCCTCTGCCTCTCCAACTCGTTTACGCCATGCGGCAATACTTGCTCTACTGAGAATACCTAATACAGTAGTGACTGATGGATAAGCTTCTCCAGTAGGGGTAAAATACCTACGGCCTTGTTCTGTTGTTTTTCTTGTGATATGCGGTAATTCAATACCATGGTCATGGTGGGTAAACATAATAAATCCTGTGTGTAATAAAAAACTAGCTTACGTCAATGGTCCTATTATCGCCATAGAGCTCTTCTCTAAGTCGACTGGCATCTTGAGCTAGTTCAAAGAAGAATGTGTGTACACCTTCTTGTGGATTGATTGAAGATTCATATGATTTCTCGTCGACGTTTGAGGATAACCATTCTTTTGCCTTATCAGCATCTGAAAGGTCTTTTACTTCGACTCGAAAACAGGCTCCTCTCAACCAATTTAATTTGTAATTTTGTATTTCCTGTGTCATAATACTATATATCCAATTAGAAAAAAAGGACCGAGCGAACCCGGTCCTTCCAGTTCTCCTCTAAGCTACTGCAAATGCAGTGTGAACTACGTTCCTATTAGTTTCATATTTGTCTTTCGCAATAATATATTCCCTTACGAGGCCTGAGCGAACAATATCCTCGACTCCAAAGTTAATAACTCTAAATGAAGGAATACGATTGAGTACATTGATAAAACTACCTAATCCACTCACATCGTTTCTATTACGAGAGTTGTTTAAATCATCTTGTCGTGTGTCTCCACAGAATATGATTCTAGAAGATTCACCTACACGAGTAATAATACTGTCTAACTCGTGATATGTCATTGACTGACATTCATCTACTACAATAATAGAATTATCGAATGTAAGTCCTCGAACAAAAGAAGATGTCATAAATTTAATTTGGCGTTTTTGCTTCATTATCTCCCAAGCATCTCCTCGGCCAAATAAATTGTTTACGATATCTGCATAAGGTACTGAATACACCGCTTCTTTTTGGGCTTGTGACCCTGGCATAAATCCTTGCTCTCTTGTTTGTACTGCGGAACGAACAATTATCATTTGGTCATAATATTCAGTTTGTAGAATATCTTTAAGACCCATGTATAAGGCACACATTGTTTTTCCTGTGCCTGCCGTTCCTATTGCGGCGATATTGTATCCAGCCTGGTATGAATCGAACATATCTTCTTGAGTAATAGTGATTGGTTTAATAGGTTTCATAGTAAATTTGGAATTTTGAATTCCTTTCGATTCCCTTTGCAATCTTCTTCTCTCTTTCTGTGATATACGACTTTTTGGCATGTGTCAACCTCCTTAATGATTAACGCCAGATTATTCCTATTTCCAGTCGTTAATCTTGTTTCCTGTATAAGCTTTATTGTTTTTCATTGACGAAAGCAAATCACGAAATCCTTGGTCAGGTTTCATACGACCGAGGCGCGCAGACTCAATCACAGTTTGTCCGCTAGAAATTCTTTGTTTAATGTGGGGATTATCTTGTAGGTATTTTTCTCTCTCCGAGATTTTAAGGATTTTCTCGAAGATCTCACCAGTGTTGGTGTCCTGAAATTCGTATGTTGGCATTAATTAAATATCCAAGCTGTCATAGTTTTATTTATAAGACCATATCGTAGATTTCCTTCCAAGACGAAACTTTTTCTATATTGTTATGTACGAAATCTTTGTTAAAGTCATGTCTAATCAGCACTGATTTAAGGCCGAGTGTATCACCTACCATAGCGTTTTCTGGTTTATCTTCGACCCAGATACACCCACTATCCTTATAAGGTAATAGAGCGTCGTCCTTGTCAGCTCCACACTCCAAACAAACGAGCTTTTCAAATACATTTTTACCAAATAATTTTTCGAGGTTCTTCTTTCTCAATTTACCCGCGTAAGGGTCGGTTGATAATGAAGTAATACAATGGAATACATATCCACCTTCCTCGTTTATCTTTTTAACATATTTGACTGCGTCTCTTAGAGCTGGTAAATAACCAATCGCTGCTGATTCATTAAAGTTTTGAACAAGTTCTTTGCCTTTTTCCTTTGGAATACCAAATGTTTCCGAAACTTCATATCTGTTTTGTTCCACAATTTTGTATCCGTGGTCAAGCATCCACTTGTAAAATCCATATTTCCAATCTAGTAATACACCGTCGCAATCAACAAGTATTACCTTATCACTTCTAATATCTGTCATTTTGTTTCCTTTTTCCATCATGTTATATTATAACACAATAGAAGCAAATGTCAACCGTTTAGTGACCGTATTTTTCTTTAATACGCTTTTTTCGATTGGATTTTCTGTTTTTGTTTCTCTGTTCTCTTTTACGGCGATCCTGTGTTTTAAGATCTTCCCATTCAGACTCAGGGAAGTCCCTAAATCTCTTGGCCATAATTAATTCCTTATCTCATGTCCATAGGAGTTGTGAATAAGTTAGGAAATGCTTCCTCAACTGTTTTGAGAGTGACACCTTTGACTGGTGTATGTGATATCATATTATTCGAGAGAAGTTCAGCATCATTATCTTCAATATCTTCCAATAAAGAAATGAATAATGATTCTCGTTTAATTTGATTTAAATTGTCATATCCACCACCCTTAATGAAGATTTTCAGACGCCTTGCTTCTCTATAAAGCATTGTGTTAGCATCTGGTAAGTTATTTTTCTTCCAAGGTGGGGCTGTGTCTGGTATTAGAAACTCAATCTCTTTATCATAGATAAGTCTTAATACTGTGCGAAAGGCTGGATTGTCATTCTCTTGTAAAAATGCAACCTTTTCTTTTTTCGATTTAAGTTTGCCGGTTTCATTTAGAATATCCGACATTGATAATTTTAAAGCCATACTAAAAATCCTGTATATCTGTTATCAAATGTTTCAATTTGTTTTTTACGAAATAGTTGAACAACATTTCACGTCCAACTTCTTTCTCTTTATTAAATTCTGAAATAATGATATCTTTGTATTCTTGTGGAATCATTGTCAAATCAATCATTTGTTTATTACGATTAAATCTGAGTCTGGTTTCTTCGTCCATGTTGTCAGGTTGTTCTGTAAGAGTTAGCATTCTCTTTTTTGTCATTGGACTTTGTCGTTGTCCAATCGCCAAACAATTATCAGAACTTAAGACATTTGGTACACCGTCACCAACATCACCTTTCAGAATATGTTCTTGTAAATATTTATTCGGGTTATCGTTCCTAATCCAGCGTTTGAGAACTGGGTTATATTGGTCGACATTTGCGTATGTGTGCAACTGAATAAAGTCCTTATCTCCAGAAAGAATCAAGATCTTTTCTCCACCAACATTAAGGTCCATACCATGTTCATGAACAATTGTCGCGATAATATCATCAGCCTCACAACGTTCTACATTAATGACCTTATATGGGAAAAATTCCTCGAGCTCTGCTCTGATTTTATGAATCACATCAAATAATTTTGACCAATCCAATTCTGAGTCATCTCTGTTCTTTTTACGATTTGCCTTGTAGTAAGGAAAATAATCTCTACGCCATACATTCATATTATCAACACAGATAACAATTTCTCCATAATCATTAGAGAATTTTTTCCTGTTATAGCGAATACTATTTAAGAACATGTGGCGAATTAGATTTTCATCTAGGTCCACATTTGTGTGATTTCCAATACTTGCAAATAGGCTTGCCAGCATTACCTGGTTATAATCAACTAATATCATAATTTAAATCCAAAGTTTATTTTGTATATTTTAATCCATTTCTGGGTCAATGTCAACACTTTCTTCAATATTTCTTTTAAAACCACCTGTCACTAACTCTCCATCATCTGTTGTATGTGATAACACATTTTCACGAGCAAACGCATGTAGCGGATGTTCTACGTCCATAGAGAGTAAGTGTAGCGATTTAATGGCCTCGAAAACTAAAATCATATTCGGAAAATATTTGTCAATATTATCATCAAAATTACATCCAGCTCTATCCATCTCACCTAAAACATTCTCCCAAATGATTTGAGCTAATTCAGATGAATAACTTTCCTTATACGCAAGTAATCTTTCCTGCACATCTTTTGGACTTAAAGGAGGTTTGTCTAAATGAATTTTTGGAAAATTAACTACATTATCCGGCTTTTTCGACATTGTCTAGTACATTCCTTATGACAGCATTCCACATATTTACAAATGATGGAATATTATTTCGCGCAAGGGCAAATCTGTCCGAATAGGTAAACCCATTAAAGTAGTTAGGGTCAGTCTGCATTGAAGTCAGAATTTGTCTAGCTACCGCAAACGCATAATTTGCATGTTTTTGTGGGTCTTCGATGTAATCATACATCACCGTAGCGTTTGCTGCTGTTTCTGGTAAGGCCGCAAAATTTGGGTGGATACAAATACATTGGCTCTTAATAGCTTCGATTAGTGCAATACATGATGTTTCTGGCCAAATGTTTGGATATAGGAAAATATGTGCTTCCTGTAAAGCGGCCAATACCTCAGCATTACTTTTGACACCGTGATAAGTCATATTTGGATGAGCTTCAATGTTTTTATAAAGTCCTTTATAGGCTTCATCTCTATCTTCCCAACCATAAATGCCAAAACCAGAATAAACATCTAAATGAATATTATCGAATTGTTTAGATAGTGCATCGAATACAGGAACTAATAATTCCAAACCACGATGCGGAGTTGTGTGATAAATGAAACGAACCTTGTCAGTAGCCATTTGTACTGGAGCATATTCCTTTTCAATCGCGTTATGAATGACTGAACATTTAGAATATGGAATACCAAATCGTACGATGTACTGGTCTCTTTGCCAAGATGTCACAAAAACAAAATGGTCAAATTTTTCCCAACCACCATCATTCAGTACTCTATTTTCTGGGTCAACCGCAAGGTCGTGACACCAAAGAATATTTGGCACGTCATCATATAATTCTCTAGGTCTTGATAAGTGAATTGCTACCTTTGATAGGAAATCTTTATCAACATTATTGACGAGACGTTGTCTCATCATTTCAGTTCCACCGTTAGAATTTTTTGATAATTCTGTGTTGATTACTTCGCCCTTATATACTACGCTCATTGTAAAGTTGCTCCAATTTCATCGACAGCTGTTTCAATCTGAGCTTGAATTTCCTGTCTTAATATATTTAATTCTTCTTCCAATACACTAATTGCTGTATAGTATTGGCCACCTGCTTGTGCGGGAATTTTAGCTTTAAGGTCTGCAATTACTTCCTGTATTGCATCATACTTATCCATTTTATTCATCATTTTAATTCTCCATAAATTTTATGTGACTCACGTTCATTATCAAATATCTGTTCAAGTGTTAAATCAGTACCTTTCATACTCCACCAACTATCCAAAAATTCGTAAGAGTAAAAAGCAGATTTTGCTTGTTCATTATAATAATATATATTCTTTGAGCGAAAATCTTTCACGTTGTGATTGAAGAGTGGGAATGTAATCACCAATCCAAATCCATGTAAAAGATTATTCTCAGTTGTGACTGGACTTCCTAGTGGCATACGATAATGGATATTACCATTTCCAAAATCATCAAAATAGTATTCAACAATTTTCTTTGCGTATTCACGTTTCATGATGTAAGCCTGCAAACCATGGTCCCATAATTCTCTTTTTCTAGGAATCATTGGAATATATTCGTTGTTTACATCATAGGGATATTCAAATACATTACATAAATGCAATGCGCCCCAGTCCCAATTATTACACTTCTCGATATATTCAAGAAGAGTAAAGTTCCAATGTTGTACTGTCTCGTAATCTAAATCGTCCTCAAAGAAAATACCATACTCTTCATCAGTATTTTCATACCACCATTTGATGGTCAGCATATGTGAGGAAGTGACACCTTTTGTAGTTGTCTCACATGCGAATTCGTCTCCGACAAACTTAATCGAATTATCATTATATCTTTCGTAGGAATGTATACGGATGTCGTCAATGCCGAGCCGAGCAAACTCATTACGAGTCCATTCAGCTCTGTCTGTACATTCTTTAAGATTGATTATGTTCGGTTTCGGTATTCCCTTCAGCTTGTTCTTCAGTTCTATCAAGGTTATAATCTTCCTTTAATTCATTGTAAATGTCAGTTAATATATTGTGGAAATTACGCACAGAACCGTTATTATGTACTCTGTAGGTCTTTAAATTTAATTCTTCTTTTAATACGTAAGCTTTATCTACTGGTGTCTCAAACCCAATAGTAAACTCTTTAATTAAGTTGCCATTAAAATATCTACGTGAATCAGTAGAGTAATCATGGCCTTCTCTTGTCAGCTGAACAATAACAACATTTTCTGTTCCAACTTTTTCAATGACGGGTTCAAGTTCTTCAATAAAACCACCATCAGCAATTGCATAATTTACACCTTCCTGAATCTCTTCAGCAACACGTTGACCAAAATAATCCTTACCGTGTACAGGTTTAATTACATTTTCGGAAACGTGAATCATGGCTTGTCGTCTTGATAAATTATCCAGAGCAAATTCTTCTCGTTCCTTAACTTCTCTGTCATTATATCCTTCCATAAACCATTCTTTGTTTACACCGTAATGATTCATTGTTTCTTTAAATAGCTGATACTTAAAACTCAAGGCTTTAAAACCAAAAACCTCTTTAAATAAATCAGCTGCCTCGTCTTTGCCAGAGGCTGGTGGGCCGTTAAAAATTACTATCATAAGTTTTCTCTATATTCTTGGAATCCATATTTACAGATATAATAAGCATCTACAACGTCAGTTATCGGATTCCAACTTTTGTTTATTATACCACATTTCTCTCGAATGTCAACCCCTGTTTCAGATTCAAAAGCTTCTATCATCATTTCTTTATTTGCGTTTCCTTTACCAGTCGCAAACTTTTTAATCACAGTGGGAGCGTAAACACCAAATTTTCTTTGTTCTTCCCAAAGTTTGTGTTTGAACAAACCAGCATTTTCTGCAATTTGGAAAACTCTTCCAACCGCGCCAAATGCATAGCCCTCGATACCAACAAAATCAGCATCAAGAACTTTTTCTAATGACCACGAACCAAGTATATCATATCTTTCTTGGTCGTCAGCCCAATTGTCAGGATACATTGTTGCGATATACTGACCTTTATCACCTTGCAACAATTTTTTCTGTTTTACATAATAGTAAAACTTACAGTTATCGTATGACCAATCCTCTCCTATATGTACACAGATGGCTGGACTAGATAAACTGTAGTCAACTCCTGCAAATTTCATAATATACTCCATAATTTAACTATAGAGATATTTATTCAATCTGCTCTATAAAAGATATGCGAACCTATATGTCCTACAAAATGGAAACTTGGAGCCCACGGAGGTGAAACATAATTCGCATGATAATGAGTTGCGCCTTCTGTAAGACCTCTGTACATATCCTTATTTAAAATTTGATATGATACAATTAGAGCTTCGGCCCAGGAATCAGATTCCATTGGGTCGTCTTTAAGTCCGTCACAATACCAACTGAATTGACATCGTCCTTTAACTGGAACTTCTCTTCCTCGTTCCAACCACCATTCAGATAGTTCAGCCTGGAATATTACTCCACATACCGTATCTGGATATCGCCTATCATTTACTCGGTTTAATACAACATCAGCAACTGCAAATTTACCGGCCATATTTTCACTACGAGCTTCATGGTAAATATTGAGAGCCATACATCGTTCAGTTTCTGATGGTATATAAGGCTCTTCAAGCGTGATTGCCGAAAGCGGTGCTGACAATAAAATTGCCAACGTAATTAATTTTTTCATGATTGTCTAATGTATGAATCTAATAATTCGTCGCCTTTTAAGGCTTTACCGAATGTGTGGATATGTTTTCCATCTTTATGTCTTTCGATAATTCCACAATTATATTCAATATCGGTGACAGATTCTTTTCCATACATTGTATCTTGTGGTCTGTCATCATACCACATAGAGGTAAAAGAATGTACATGAATACCTTTAGTTTTCATTGCCCAATCCTCGGCCTCTAATAATAGCCTTTGCCTTTCTACTCTATCGTCATATTGTGTCATTATTCTGCCTCCAGCTGTGCTTTATGTAAAAAGTATTCAAGTTGAGTTGCACACCCATCTTTAACAGCAAGTTGAGCGAACTCTTCCAAATCAGTATCTGACATTTTAGCAAATACTTCGACTAAGTTTTTCATCATATATTACTCCTTATACAATCCATTCCAATCCTTCGGATATTGCATCTTGAGCACATTGGACATAATCTCTATCCTCCTCGCTCAAAATACTCCAACATTTTGAAATCTTTAATGAAAGTTCATAACACTCATCTCTATTCTTGAGATGGTAATTACTTTCCATATAACTTTGTAAAGTGTCAAGTCTTTGAATTGTCTTTTCTTTTAAATTCATAGCTTTTCACCAGGACTAAATCCTCTGAATGTTTTAAATCTTGGGAATCTGAGACTGTAGACTTCCTCTCCGTCAGCGAGACTGAATGAATCAGCTCTGATTTCCACTAGTTGTCCTATTACAGCATCTTGGTTTGCCCAGATGTCTGTTCTGTCATCATCAGTTAAACCACTACCAACTTTGACACGAATATCTTTACCCTCGTCATGTCCTTCACAAACAAGAGCTCCTAATAAACCCTCGTTTTTACCAGTACCTTCCTCGAGTTCAACAACTGTGAGTGTGACTTCGATATAAGGTTTCATTTTCAACCAGGCATATGTTCTTTTACATTCATATATGCCGTCAATAGGTTTAATCATTACACCTTCATAGCCTTTTTCAATGGCAATCTTATTTAGGTTTGCGAATTGTTCTCTACCTTCCTCGGAATCAAAATCCACTTCCCAATAATCAACAACTCTAATAGCTGGGTCAATGTTTTTATATTCTTCTAAATGATTTTTCCTTTCGATTTGTGTCGCACTACTTTGACCTTCCTCAAATTCGTCTAATGGAATCACGTCAAATAAAGCCAAATACGCATCTTGAGTTTGTGCGTTTTCCTTACGATTGACTTGTTTCATAAGCGATTGGAAATCTTCAGACATAATTTCACCATCAAAGACAGTGCAATCGTATTCTGGTTTATTTAAAGCTTTCTCAATATGTGGAAAGTTATAGAGTATTTTACCGTTTCTAGAATATATTGTGACTGAACCATTTTTGACAATTGCCAAAGCTCTGATACCATCATATTTGTATTCTACAATACATTCGCCTTTAATTTTTTTAGGGTGGTTATCGCCATTGTTTGCTAGCATACAACCGAACACAGGAACGATTGGGGAAAGTCCTGCGGCCTTTGCCATTTTGTTTACAGTTTTCTCGCTGATACCACATCTAAGATCTTTAATTAAAAGTCTACGATACCAGTTATTCCATTGTTCTTGTGTGGCCTTTGCCATCGCAACCAATATTGCATCTCTCGCTGCGTTTCCTGTCAATTCTCTATTTTCAAGGTCACTTGCAAGTTGTTTGAACTCTTCAAGATCGAGTCCTTCACCCGTTGGGTCTTTTTTAACTGGGATATCAGCAACACCAAATGTAATCATGGAATCAAGAGCGACTCTCAATCCCCAAACGAATTCTTGATTTGATAAGTGTTCTGATATTACGGATTCTTTGAATAAACGACTATTGTCGCTCTCAAGATGTTGAAGTATTTCCCAAGGTTTCATATCAATTAACATAATAAAAATCCATTATAATACATTTAAAAGCAAATGTCAACCCCTATCCTTTAAAAAGGGATATCTTGTATATGCTGGGTGAGCAAACTCGGAGGATAATCCAGATGGTACTTTGTTGACGGGGCGGTCACCAGTATCCAGATTATCACCCGATTGCGTCAGATATGAAAAATCATTATTAGCAATAAACTCACGAATCTTTTTCACCATTTTCGATCCATTATTTAATAAGTCATGATTGTATTCCATATCTAATGTAATTGTGACTCTTGTACTTTTAGCCATTTTTTCGGTCCTGAGCTTGTTTTTTTCTTTCTTTTTCTTTGTCTCCAAAGATTCTATCCCACTCTTTATCAAACTTGGTTCTATCTTTCACGGGTCTAGGTTTACTTCCTTTACCACCGTGCCATTTATCACTCATTTTTGTATAATACCTCGTCACAATGTGGACACTTTAAATCAATTCCTAACAATTCTGTAATCGCTATATGTTTTTGCCAATCTTCTCTTAATTGTTTCAATTCATTTAGAATTTCATCAGTATCTTTTTTTATGTGACTATTAGTTGGATGTCCCATTATCCTCTCCTCATCTTTGCGATGTCTTCGGCTTGCGATGTGCCTTTCATAACTGGAACAGCATTACTTTTATGCATGGTAGCAATACCTACGATTAAGTCTCCAGTGTATTTTTGTGTTTCTTTATATGTGCCAGAACCACCACTTGATGATGATGTCAACGAAGGATAGTTTGGAGTTTCCCTACGATATTTTGAAGTTTCATTGTAAGGTTTGAAATGTTTATAATCGCGAGGATCTGGCATTTTTACACGACCAAAACAATAGTCCAAATAATCTTCGAACTTATCATAACGAAAGTCATGCATACCTTTTTGTTTCATGCTTTTATTGTGTGCTCGCCATTCGACTTCCAATTCCTGAAGTCTTGCTTTTGTAATTTTGGTTTTTCTCTTTTTGGTATTAAGAGTAGATAATCCGCGTGCTAAGCCCATAATATAAATTCCATAATCAAAGTGAAATGGTGGTCGTTCCTTCGGTGTTCCTTACTTTCAGTCAGTATGTCGCTGGTTCAGGCGTTACTCCCGGAATCAGTATTCCCACCAATTCAAGTATATTATAACAAATCTAAAATGATTTGTCAACAAAAATTATCTTCTGAAACCTCTTGGTAGATTACTCACATTTTGTGAGGCAACTCTTTTCAGATGTCTTTTTCTACCTTCGGCGGCTTTACGCTTTCTTTTGGCAGTTGGCTTTTCGTAAAATTCTCTAGCTTTTAATTCTTTTAAAATCCCAGCTTTTTCAATCTGTTTTCTAAATTTCCTTAACGCTATATCGAAAGGCATATCTTGTGGTGGCCTTCTATCTTTTGGATGTCTTGGCCTTGCTCTTAAATCAACGGTTCTCCCATTGATTTGTTTATTATTAAATTTTCTCATATGTTATATAATAACACGTCCAGATGCAAATGTCAACACTTTTTTTAACTTTTTGCAATCCACTTATCATAAGCTTTTTTATCAACAACGCCTTCGGCTAAAAGTTTGACTCTATTTTTGAGATGTTGTGCTTCAACTTCTTCCTTACTTCCACCTGTATATGGTACTCCATGTCCCTCTTGGAACATAATTTCTGTGACCATACACCAGCGGTCTTCCTCTGGATAATAAACATTAAAATCACCAAGGATTCTACCAAACTTACCTTTGGCATCTTCTCCGCCTCGGCCTTTAAATGTTTTTAAAACAATATCTTTTGTCAATAATTCTTTTAATCTTTTCTTCGCAGCGAGTCCAAATAATTTTTCAACTTTATTCCTAGTTCTGGACTCTGGTGTGTCAATTCCCATAATACGAACACGCTCATTACGCATCCAAACACCAAACCCCAAATCAATATCGACATCTACTGTATCTCCATCTACTACCTTGAGTAGTTTTGCTTTATATTCGTACATCTGTTTCTCCATCATCAGGATAATAATTACTTCTTCGATGAGCGACCTTGCTTTCCCAATGGTCTAATGCTCTTCGAATTGCATCTTCCGCCAATACACTACAATGTATTTTAATTGCAGGTAATTCTAATGCAGTAGCTATATCCTTGTCTTTAATCTGTTTTGCTTCTTCGATTGTTTTACCTTTTAACATCTCAATCAGTTCACTACTCGAAGCAATAGCCGAACCACAGCCATAGGTTTTAAATTTAATATCAAGTATGGTATCAGTATCTGGGTCGATTTTTAAATCAATTTTCATTACATCACCACAAGCAGGCGCGCCAGTCATGCCAGTTGCTACATTTGGGTCGTTAGGGTCAAACCTACCAACTCCGTGCGCAGCGGGATTATTAGTCACCGCCTCAAATCTTTCTATAACTTTCTTTGAATAAGGCATAACGATTATTTATTCCTTCTACACCAAACGCGAACCCACCACTTAAAATATTTTCTACCTTCTCCGTAGGCCGCTGATGCTAATCTATTATAAATCATAAAATGTTATATTTGGAAATTGTTGTTTAATTGTTTCTCGTTCTTGTACCCATTTTTCTCTTGGTTGAGATAGTTCATAACCAGGGTCATTCTGATATAAGTTTAAAGCTCCCATACCATCAAATCCTAATAAATGAATTTCATTAAATTTACCAGATTCACAGGCTAGTAATAAAGCTCTTGAACCAGAACTTATTGGGTATTCTTTAATTTTAAAAACTTTATCCGACTCTTCAACCCATGTCACATACGTGATATGTTGAGAGCCAGTATCTGGGTTTGCTGCATGACCAGAAACAACAGCTGAGATTCTATCACCTCGTTCATTTTCAACTACATTTGTATTACCCATACTTTCTACAAGTATCGGAACCATATCTCCTGGAATTGGTTCCCATTCTGGAAAATAACATAAATGGTCGCGACAATATCCTGTATTATACACAATGGGTTGCATTCCCACATCAGTCACTATTAGCGCGTCAGGTTCTTCCTTATATGCTCCATTGCAACCATAGACAAATGTATTAGGAAATTCTTTGCGATAATCAAATCCTATTCTTGATTCGCCATTTCCTAATATAATTGCTTTATTATCTACCTTGTCCACGGTACTTTTTAAAAGATCTTTTCTTTGCCTTATTCATCGTAGCCATACTTTTTGGTCTTGTACCAATCGAGGTACCTTTTTTGACACCAGTATGAGTCGACGCGTATGCTTTACTTTTTGTCGCCATTTATCCCCTTATATCCATTGTCCACTTACAAATGAGTCAATGATTTGTATACATGTATATTGCAAAAATAATGCACCTGCTATGAATAAAGTAGGATATATTGCATTTGCTTTTGCTGGATTATCTCTTACCCATTTTTCAAGTTCTTTATCATTCATTAGTGTATCGCCGGTATTTGTGTGTTATAACAATATTCCTTAAATTCAAAATAAGAACCAACATAAAATTCACTCTCTGCATCTATAACCCAGATGTGTGGAACAATGTTGGTATTAACTTTTTCTCCGCGCGCAATCATGTCTTCATAATGAATACCATATTCAATATTCTTATATTCAACTTTAGAGCAAACTGCCTTTGCTAATTTAATTGCACCGCGACACATAGCACAGTTTTTCGTGCCATACACGATAACTTTTTCCATTACTTTTTCTCTGGTACTTTCCAGTTTTGAATTTGACGTAGTCTTGAACTGAGAGGAACCTCAGTTTCAGTGACATTAGGATTGTCTTTTTGCCAGAGCGCAAGAATTTCTTCTTCTGTTAAAATGGCTTCATCAACAATTGTCTCGCCCAGCCATTTTTGAGAAAATTCATTTACCTCTTCGGCCAGTACAGAGTCAGCAGTCCATTCAACTGCAAGTTTATCTGTTAATTTTACATCTTCATTCAATTTTTGTAATTCAGAAAAAGGAACTACATATCTTTGTCTGAATGTACTTGTCACCGTTAAAACTGCATACTTATCTTTCATAATTTATCACCTATGCTATAAAAATCAAACCAATAACCAATCCAATATTAAATCCTATTGAACAGACAAACACAAAATCCTTTAAAAAGCTTCTGCGTTCGTATTCGATTATCATTTATTTAAATTTTTCCTTCTTGTTATTTTTTGCTGATTCTCTAAAGGCAACATCAGCCATTACATCTGCTGCGTCATCTGCTGCCACTGATTGTCTTACCAATTTTCTTGTATTAATTGGAGTTCCAATTTCTCTTTCGTACACTGTTTGTCCTCTATCAGGACTTTCATAAATTTTTGCCATAATTAATATCTCTTATCGTTATCTAATCTTCTTAAAACTCTTTGAATTAAATAATCTGCTTCTGGATAATCGCCATCCATCATTTCAACCACTGCGTCAATTTGGTCCAATGTTTCCAATTCATCAGCAAGTTTATGTGCGTAATGCATTCTATGTAATGCTTGATAAAATTCGTATGGAGTCATTTTTGGAGAATTTTTGTCGCCGTTATTAAATGGAATTTCAGCCATTATAATCTCCTTACTTAAACAATCCTATTTTCTCACCAGCCTTAATTCTGCGGTCATATTCCTCTGGTGTATCAGGAAATCTCCAACCCCAATATGCACCGAATGCCATAAAGGAGCCAGAATACATAACCGCCTTCCAATTACCCGTAAATACAATCATAAGCAATAATGCAAATGCCATAAATCCTAACATCGTATATTTAGCTTTTCTTGGAAATACTTTTTTCTGTTCCCAGTTTGTTAAAAATGGTCCAAACAATTTATGATTGTATAACCATGTGTGCATTCTTTCTGAACTTTTAGCAAAACAATATGCTGCAAATACTGCTGGAATACTAAATGGTATTCCTGGTAATATCACACCAATGTATGCTACTCCCAAACTTAAAAATCCTAATCCTAACCATCCCGCCTTTTTTATATCCATTATATTGGTCTCCTCGAAAGGGTTGTTGATAACCCACTTCGTTTTTCTTCAACCTCCATATTCATAATTTGTTTTTCATCAATAAGAGGTTTACTCGGTTTTTCTCTATCTCTTTTGAATGCAGCTGTTGAAACAATCAACAACATAATCGCAAGAGGGTCAAATACAAAGATGATGATGAGAATTACCCATCGCACTGCATTGTCATACATTGACTCTGCTTCATCTCCATATATCATATCAGCGATATATTTAATAGGACCTAATTCAGCTTCCTGGTCCAATTGTTTCTTTTGGACTGGAATTTTATCTTCGTTCAGTTTAACTATATCTTGTACTAATATATCTATATCTGCATTTATTACATTACGCTCTTCAGTTTGAACCTTGTTGACATAATTTCGGTCCTCTGGTCTTGATGTCTGTAAAACATAATCCAGATTTTCTAATCGTCCAGTCAAATTGTCAAGCTGTAATTGCTTTGCATCAATTCTTTTGTCTATAATACTTGCTTCAAGGGAATATGAATCACCGACCAATGCTGAATCTATGTGAGCCTTGGAAAGGAATCCAAAAATACCCATCGATGTAATAAACATCAACACAACAACAGCTGTTGTGAAATATGCACGTACTAAATTATTTATTCGTTCCCACTCGTAATGCAACCATGCTGCAGATACAAGTTTTCCAAACTCTAAAACACTTGCCATTACCAAAACTGATAAAGCAGCGCCGGAAAATATTGTCATTAATCCTACAATACTAAAATAAGCAGCGCAGGTAGCGAGTGTGAGCGATGTAAAAAGTGTTAACCATTTCATATTACTTCTCTAAATGTCTCTTTAAGGGCGGCCACTAAATCTTCCATCATACCATTTGTATGCAATGGCGTAGGAGTAATTCGTAATCGCTCCGTTCCAACATCTACTGTTGGATAGTTTATAGGTTGAATATAAATTCCATGTATATTTAACAATCTATCAGACATTTCCTTACAGCGTTTTGCATCTCGTACCATTACTGGTAAAATGTGTGTACAAGCATCTTCATGCACCTCAATCTCATTTTCTAGAAGAAGCTTTTTAAGAGTCGATGCTCTCTCTTGATGTTGTTCTCTTAATTCATTATGTTCTTTCAGCCAACGTATACTTGCGATACTTCCTGCACACATTACTGGGCTGAGACTTGTTGTAAAGATGAATCCGGATGCAACACTCCTGATAGCATCAAGAACGATATCATCACCAACAATATAACCACCGTGACCACCAAACGCCTTTCCAAGTGTTCCATTTATAAAATCTACCCTATCTGTTAATCCTAATTTTTCGCAATAACCAGCACCAGTCTCTCCATATAAACCGACTGCATGTACTTCGTCAATATATGTAATCGCTTCGTATTTATCAGCAAGGTCACAAATTGCTTCGATTGGAGCAATATCGCCGTCCATACTATAGACTGATTCAAATACAATACAAGGAGTTTGGCCTGACATTTTACATGTTTGTAATGCCAATTCCAATTCGTCCATGTTATTATGTTCCCAGATAATTTTATCAGCACGACTATGTTTAATGCCCATAATCAATGATGCATGATTTTTATTATCTGATACGAAACAAATATTTGGTACAATACGAGATAGAGCAATTAAGGACCATTCATTTGCTACATAAGCTGAAGTAAATAATAGTCCTCGCTCTTTTTTGTGGAGTTTTGCTAGTGTTCGTTCAAGTGTGACATGATAATGTGAGGTACCTCCAATATTACGTGTACCTCCAGACCCACTTCCAGTTTTTTCAAGTGCCGTCTGCATTGCGTCAATTACATATTGATTTTGACCCATGCAAAGATAATCATTCGAGCACCAATTTACAATCGTTTTTGGTGAATATCTACTATACCAAGTCGCCTTGGGAAAGTTTCCTCGTTCTCGAACTATATCATTAAAGACTCTGTACCTGCCATCATCTTTAAGATTATCAACGACATCTTGAAAATATTTTTTGTTTATCATATAAAGCCTAACTTAGGCTACGTAAGCTTCATCCCAGTTTCCTGATAATCCTGCAACCTCATATTCAGTCACACGATTTTCAAAAAAGTTTGTATGGTCGGCACCATTCAGTACCCATTCCAACCAAGGTAGTGGATTATCCTTTACCTTAAAGTTTGGTTTCATACCAAGCTGAAGTAGCCTTCTATCTGTAATATATCTTATATATTCTTTTACCTCAGATTTTTCTAGGCCTTCAATTTCACCAAGTTCATATGCCAATTCAATAAATTTATCTTCTAAATCTACAATGTCTCTTGCGATTTCATAAATTTCTTTTTTAAATGAATCATCGACTACACGACTGTGTTCTTTAATAAAGGCTTTAAATAATTTTGAATTGCCTTCCACGTGAATACTCTCATCACGGATTGACCATTCAACAACTTTACCCATACCTTTCATTTTTCCAAATCTTTGGAAATTTAACAACATGACGAATGATGCGAATAAAGCAACACCTTCATTAAACACCGATTTTGCTAATGATAAACCAAGGCCTCGTAATGTCGCTGTGTCTGCTTTTCTCATATAGTCAATTTTATCTGCCATTTCAGAATATTCCAAGAACGCATGATATTCTTCATCAGATAAACCTAAGGTTTCATTTAATAGAGCATATGCGCGTTGGTGAATACCTTCACGAGCTGCAAATGAACCTAACATATTACGAACTTCATTATTTTTAAATTTAGGAATAAATTGGTCAAAGTAGTTTTGTCCAACTGCTACATCTGATTGTGTAAATAATCTTAAAATATTTGTAATATATTCTTTTTCGATCGAATTAATTTTACCACCTTTCCAATCAGCTACATCTTCTGATAGGTCAAGTTCATCTTCAATCCAGTGAGCTTTTTCATGTCGTGTGGTAATTTCCACAGCCCAAGGATAATGAAATGGTTTATATGTTTCTGAAAATTCCATTAAACCGCCTTGCTTTTTGACGAGTTTATCTGAGATGGCCATAAGGTCATTATATGTACCAATATGTTCATCATTAATCCAGATCTGAGGAACACTTCTTATTTCTTTACCATTACTGTGTTTCTGGTAAAAAGCTAATCTTTGCTCTTCGTCATCTAAAACAATTTGTGTGTAAGTATATCCGTGCTGTGTAAACCACGCCTTGGCTTTTTCACAGAAAGGACAATTTGATTTTGTATAAATTGTGACTTGCATTTTTCTATCCTTGACAAGCGACACACTCATCTTGACTCTCCTCCGAACCGTTGCTAAATTTTACTGTGTCTTGGTTAATAATATCTTCTAGTTTTTCTCTTTTAATTTTTTGTGCAACATTTTCTGCCTTGTTGCTTGTTTCAGTTCTTAAATAATATAATCCTTTACAGCCTTGCTTCCATGCTTGATAATGAACTTGATGTAAGTTCGTTTTATCTGCGCCTGCTGGGAAAAAGACATTAAGTGATTGTCCCTGGCACAAATATTTTTGTCTATCGCCTGCGAGTCGAATCACTGCTAATTGGTCAATTTCAATTGCTGTTTGGAATACTTCTTTAATATGGTCATGTAGGAAGTCAAGATGTTGGACCGAACCACCATTTGTAATGATAGTTGACCATACTTCTTCTGTATTCTTACCAATTTTCTCGAGTTCTTTTTCGAGGTATGGATTTTTATTTAGGTGACTACCGACTCTGGTCCTAGAAGTAAATGCATTTGCTTTCCAAGGTTCAATACTCGGACTCGTATTTACAATCATAGAACTATTTGCGTTTGGTGCAATCGCCAACATGTGAGCATTACGTCTTCCAGTGCCGACCATATCTGGTGCTTCACCTCTACGTTTACCCATCTCTAATGTGGCTTCAATACTTTTCTCTTTAATGTCTTTAAAAATCATTTCATTCATTCCAGCTGCTTGTTCGCAGTCAAATGGTACTGAATGTTTTTGTAGATATGAATGGAAACCCATCGCTCCAAGACCTAAACTTCGTTCTTGCTGGGCGGAAAAACGAGCTCTGGAAATTTCGTCTCCTGCATGGTCAATAAAGAATTGTAATACATTATCTAAAAACACGATAAGATCTTTGACCATAGGTGTATCACGCCATTCATCATAGGCCTCGATGTTAACGGACGAGAGACAACACACTGCAGTTCGCTCTTCATCAGTCACTAAGTGTATCTCATTACATAAATTTGAGCCCTTGATAGACATACCCTTCGCTTTTTGGGCGTCTGGCAACGCTCTATTCGCGGTGTCAATAAAATTAAGATAAGGCTCACCTGTACGATATCTTGTTTCTAAAATATGTTCCCAGAGTTTACGTGCTTTAATTGTATCACGAATTGAGCCATCATTAGGGTCAAGTAAATTCCATTCAAGACCTAAACCAACAGCTTCCATAAATTTGTCTGAAATATTAATTGCGTGGTGTAGATTTAAACATTTACGATTGACATCACCAGTTGGAATTCTCATATTCACAAACTCGACAATATCAGGGTGCGAGACATCCATATATGCAGCGTATGAACCTTTACGTGTTCGGCCTTGTCTATATGCTACCATATCAGCATCAACTGTATGAAGGAAAGGCATAGGACCAGGTGCTTTTTTGGATACAGCTCTTACATCTGACCAATGACCACCAACGCCACCACCTTTTACTGATAACCAACGAAGCTCTGCACTATGGTCTATCAGTCCGTCAAGCGTATCTGGAACGTAGGTGAGAAAGCACGAAATGGGTAACGCCTTAACAGGTTCTCCTTTTAAGGGAGCGTTCGAGAGAACGGGAGAGGAATACATAAACCAACCCTTCGACACATAATCATATATTCGTTGTGCCAGTTTTAAATTACCACCACAATAAGCCACTGCTGCGCGAGCAAAAGCCTCCTGTGGAGATTTTTCATCATCTCTACAATAATAATCTTTTAATAATTTAAACGATTGTTCTGATAAACCTTTATCTCGTTTCTTGTCGATTTCTATACCCAAATGCTGCATTGTTTTCTCCTATTATTCTTGTGCAATATATTCTTTGGATAAAGGAAATATTTTCGCAATAACATCTGCAACAGCAAGGGCAAGGTCTGCATGTTCTTGTTGTGTTCCATTACCACTGCGTAATTCAATAAAATGAATCCAACTACGTAATGTACCATTGACATACAATCTTGAAATTGTGTTTCCTTCCGGTAATATTGCTCGGGCTTGCTCTTTTGCGATTCCTTTATCAAGTGCCCAATTATATAATTCTTTGACGTCACGAATGAGTTTTAATTGTTTCATACGAAACTCTTCATTAATACGTCTGTGTTCTTCATTGTCCCAATCCACAGGTATACTATTTTGCCTATTTGTTGGGTCTTGTAATCTTGCTTCGCGAGCCTCAAACTCCAACTCTTTTGTTGGGTCTGCGTATCGCTGACTGAATTCCTGAAAGCTAAAACTACGATGACGTAGTAATTGCCTTGCAATATCTCTTGTTGTTTCCACTTCTAAACACGCACTTGCCATTTCGAACGGAGACCAGTGTTTATGTTTGGCGAGATATCTTAAAAGTTTTTCACTTGTTTCAGTATTATATTGATTTGAAGGATTGCTGACTCGGGCGCAAAAAGCAATTAAGTCTTGTACATCGTTTAATCCTTCGGTTTTTGTTTGGGTCGTTGGCTGTGAGAAACTGATTAGTTTTACTCTCATTAAGTTTTTCTCCATTCTGTCAATTTAAGTTTTGCATTCAGTCCTTGGTATGTATTGTCACGAATGACCGTTTCAACATTTGTCATACCATTCAGAACCATCTCGTTTATATCTTTACCTGGAACATTGTCAGGCCAGATACAAATTTTATAACCCTGTCCAATCACTTTTTCCATACGTTTATGGATTTCTTTGTTTCTAGGTTCGGCGTCAAATACGAAAGTTGCATTTTTTACTACTTTCAGCGCGCCTGTACCCCCGTCTGCACCAGCCATTGCCACAGCGTTTGATAAAAACATACTGTCCAAGGCTCCCTCGACGACAAAATATTCGCGATTGAAGTTGACTTTATCTAAGCCAAATATTTTCGGACGGTCTTTGAACATGATAGTGATATATCGAATACCTTCTGGGTTGAATCCTCGAGCGGATACACCAAATAGGTTTTTATCCTCGTCCATAAAGGGTATTACCAACCTAGGCTCATCTTTATCAAGACTTTCGAACTTATCTGGAATGTAGGTGTTTACCCATTCCTTAAATTTTTGCACGTAATAAAGTCTGTAATGATGTGCAGGAGGAATACGCCTCTTTTCTATATATTTCTTTACGGGATGAGAATGCTGAAGTTGACTGATTTTTTTTAATTTTTTTAACGGCTCGTTACGAGCAAATGTGGGAGTATCAGTTTTGAATTTTTCCAATTTGGGTGTCTTGGTTTTGTCTCCCTTTTTGATGAATTTTTCGGCAACATAATCGTTGTATGCCAAAGGGTCGACTACCTTGAGAAAGTTGGAAAAGGAATGACTTTCACTGCAATTATGACAGTAAAAGTAGAAGTTGTTTTCTTTCTCAAGGAGCCAACCACGAGCTTTGGTCCTAGATTTCTGTGAATCACCACAGATAGGACATCTGAAATTTATTTTGTAAGGATTTGTTGACCTGATTTTAAATAGGTCGAGCCTGCCAGCAAGGTGCTGGGCGTACTGAATATCAACAAAATCAATCATAATATAAACCTGTATTTTATTTGGATAGTATTATAACAAATACTAGACCAAATGTCAACTCATTATTGCAGATAAATCGAAATTATGTGCGATAAATGAACCTGCGGCAATCGCACCTAGAATCCACCATTTGAGATTCTCTATATTTCTTAATCTTTTATCGTGGTCCTCGTGTTTGTCTTCTACATCTTTGACAATATTTTCAATTAGTCGTATTGTTTCTCTATGTCTGTCTTCATGCCACTTTCGACTATTTGCATTTACATCCGCATGTTTTTGCCTGGCCACTTCCATTGCCTCTAACATTTGTAATCGGAAATTTTCTTTATGGTCATCTAGCTCATCTTTAAGTGCTAAACGACCTTCAATACCGGCGCGAGTATTGTGGTCTAATTTGTCGTTAAAGTTTTCAAGTTTCTGTTGAAAGTTCTCAATAATTTGTTGTTGAACGGCAACACTTTTACTAATTTCTGCCATGCCATCAACGGCCGAGTCCACTTTCTCAAAAAATTTTTCAATCTGTTTAACGTCTTGTTTAATTAAGGCGATGTCAACTTTGACATCTGAGAATTCTTTATCCTGTGTAGACAAATTCCTGCTCCTGATACGGTTATTATATCACAGTTTGCATAACATGTCAACAGATATTTATAAAATAGACTTGTGGAAAGAACAATTATTTGAAACAAATAGGAAACTATTTCTTCTGAACTTCTGCAGCAACTCCAGGCTCATCATCAATCGTCACGTCTCTATAGTAAACGATTACCTCGCCGAGTTCTCTGATGTACCTGCGTAGTTCTTGAAAGTTGGCAGTCATCAATTCATAGTCTTTTACAGTCGAAGCTACAAAAACTATGTCGCCACTATTCAGAGCTTTCATATCATCAAAGAATCTATCCAAATATGTATAGCCTACTGGCCATTCTGGATTTTCCCTTTCAGACAATTCACAGGTTTTTGGTCTTTTTAATTGTTCGACACCTTCGTCATTGAACTTTGGTGGTTCAAATGAAAGTGAGCGTTTACAAGGGTTTGTAATAACTGCTTCGGATACAACATAAAAAGTTGGTTGTTGTAAAGAAATTTCCCTAGGAAGTGCTGGTTGGATTATATCAATCTTTACTGGTTTTGAAATAATCTCAACTGGTTTGGAGCCGAATATAGAGCAACCACTAATCGTTAGTATCGTCGCCAAGACTAGAAATGTTCTTGCTATCATTTTCGATCTCCTCAAATACGGCCTTCGTTCCATTATTTAAACGATTTTCAACTAGACCTGGTTTCATTAAAGCTAATTTGTCGAGGTTGTGTTTACGAAAGATATCTAAATATCTGTCTTTTTCTGCTTCGATTTCTGCATTAGCACGTTGTAAATTATTTAGAGCCTGGCCTTGTTTTTCATATGATTCTTTCATAGTATTAAACGCGGCCTTTTGCTCTTCGATTGCATATTCAAGTTTTACTTGATTTGCTTTTAATGTATTATTATCACTATAAAGCCAATAGCAGGCTCCACCTAATATGATAATAATTGTACCAAAAACTTGATACACTATTCTTCCTCAGTTTCTTCTACTGATTCTTCAACAACTTCGTCTTCAGCCGAAGCTTCAACTTCTGTTTCTACTTCTACTTCAGTTTCGACTTCTGGTTCGACATCAGTTGTCATTTCCTGATACTTTGCATTTAAAGCATTACGCACACGACCTTTCATTTCGTCGTCAAACGCTGCTTGAACTTTTAATGGATTGTTATCAATCGCATGTTGTATAATATCTTTTACTGGCATTTTATTTCTCCAATTTCATTAATGTAAAATTATTTATTCCTCTTCAATACGGTAATTTAATCCCGCATTAGAGCGTATTTGAATTTTCTTTTTGTCTTCTGAGACAAAATGTAATTCTTTCCAAGTTTTCTTTGTGATGTTTTTGACACCATTCCAAACTTTATCGTCACCATTTCCAAATTGTGTGTCATACGACACAGTGATTGTGTATGATTTTACGAATAAACTTTTGAGCCAAGCCCACATGGACTTAGACTTCTTCGAGGCGAGACATTAACCTTTCGGCGCGGTTTGTGACCTGTCTGTACCATCTTGAATCTCTGCCTTCAACAGCAGCAGTTTTCCAATTGTGTTCACCTAAAGCAGCATTAAATTTTTTAAAGCCACTTAAACGTGTACGACCCATATTGAACATCATGTTAACCAAGATTTGCTGGACCTCACCTGGGAAGTCTCCAAAGTCCCCTTCGCCGTATAGAGCGTGACACTCTCCGATGGCAATTTCAAGATCTCGGTCGAAACAATCCCTGACTCTTTCCTCACTAACCTCTGTACCAACTGGTTCTCCAAATTCCGGGTCACTGTCGAGGACAAGATGACCGACTCCAAAAGTGGGATACCCGAGGTGGTCGTTATAGATGGCATAGACAACTCCTTCGTCGATTTTAAGTTGTTCAAATACGGCTTCTCTATCTTCACTTTTCATTTTAACTCTCCGCTACATCATGTAGTAGTTGTTTTAAATTCTTTTTCTTATATTTCTTTTGAGCCTTTGGAGACACTCCTGGCTCACCTTGTGGTCCTACTCCTAAACCTGCAATTGCTCCACCTCCAACATTTACAGTTGGAATTTCTTCAATTACAGCTTCGTTTCGGCTTTGCCAATCATGACTTACCTCGTCATTATTAATTGGTCCACCTTTTGCCCATGTATTACATGTTCTAGCACTATGACATTTGAAATGATGCATCCAGCAATAACCTAATTCGCCTTCATCATCTGATGTTTCACCTGGCATACAATCTTTCATACGAGGTGAAATGTCAAATGCCACACAATTTTCGCATAAACTTTTCTTTGCTGCTTCTACAGTTGTGTCCCAATGGTCAGCAATCTTTTCCCAATAAGGACCAGGCATATCTACGTTTAAAGGACCATAATTGTGCTTTTTAATAGTAGCATCACGGTTCTTTGTATTTAAATCTACATCACCAGCAGCAGTAGGACAAGCATCTTCATATAGAATATCTCTATTTTCAGCAATAAAGTTTCTTAATGAATCCTCTATTATATCACCTACTTCTGACTCTGTCAACATATTATTTTCAAATTTTTCGCTTTCCTTGATTAACCACAAGGCAGCTGCATAAGAAGCAATACGTGTTTGACCACCAGGAAGTTTTCCTAGTAATTTTTTGAGATTTAAGATAAGTTGGTCGAAGATACCAAAGGCTTTTTTCTGTTTATTACGAGTAAACTTTTTACGAGAGATAAGGATATTTCCTTTCTCATCAATAATGCCTTCTTTATATGCTGGCCATTTAGTAAAAGGCGTAACTAGCCTCTTAATAAAATTAAATACCAGAAATAAGTCTACAACCATATTAGATTTCCTGTAAACACTTTATAATTTGTTCATCTGAAACAATGCTTTTACTATTAATAATCACATTGTCATATACCAACAATTGTGGCATGAAATTCAGATAAACTACAAAAGGCTTCAAATACTCATGATATTCGTGAAGCCTCATAAAAAGCATTTCCGTAGCTTTAGCACCAAATACATTAAATAGTACTATCAAATGATTTAGAATCAACCTCTCCTTGAGTTCATTATCTTGTCGATATCGACTAAATAACTTTCGAAGATATTGAAACCTCTTCATATCTTCTTCGAACTCTGACATATCCGTACATTGTGGATTGTCATAGTGCTTCATAGCATAAAGTAAAAAGGTTGATTCCGTCAATTTCATAAAACAAAAATGTAAAAAGTGTTAACTATTAACTATCAGCTACAATTGCGTCTTCGTCGGCTGTATCGCCTGTCACACCAGCATCACCAGCATCAGATGCAGAAACTTTCATTACTACAATATTTTCAGCTTTATGACGGGTATTACCATTTTGGTCTGTATATGTGTGATACAAGTTCCAACCAGGTGTATGAAGACCTTTAGCTCTGTTAGACTCTACACCAGCCTCTGTCAAGTCAACGAATACTGCGTTGTCTTTGTCATTGGACTTATTAGTGTTATTTGCGTCGTCCTCAAGCCACTTAGGTATATCACCAGCGGTGTCTGTTTTTCCCCATAGTGCCATTGTTATTCTCCTGTTTAAATTAACGTTAAGTTATAACAAAAATTATTTCTGTTCGGCTTTAAAGACTTGGTCAACTAATTTAGCTTTAACTAACCTTTTGTCTAATTCAATGCCGAGTTCACGACCACGCTCTTCTAATTGAGCTTTAGTTAACTTATTTAAAGAAGCTTTTGTGACCTTCTTAACAACAGGTCCTTTAGCAACTTCTTTCTTAGTCACTGGTGTGGTGCGAACAGATTTCTTTGGTTCTGGTTTATTCAAACCAAAAAAGTCTTTTAACCATTCAATTATCGCTTTCATAATATCTCCTATAATATAGATTATTTAAATTTATTTATCCGTGTTATTTGGATTTTTTCCAGCCACGCTCTTGGTAAGCCTTAAGTTCATCGTTAGATACGTGTCTTATCTGACCACCTGGGCTGACAATTTTATTTGTACCGGATTGGTCTCTACCATATCCTTTAATTTTTTGTATGTCACTAACTGATTTCTTTGACAAAGAAAAGTCTTTAGGATTATTTCTAACTGGACTCTTAAATTGATAACCAGTTCTTGCCATATCTCTTTTATCTGCCGAACCGATACCTCTACTACGCTTATTGCGAACTTTTTGATGCTTAGCAAGAGCATCCTTAGAACGCTTAGTTGGTTCAGGGTCCCAAGACCTTCTATTATTTGGATTAGCAGCTGATTTATCAATTGCATCACCGGCTTTCTTATATTGTTTATAAGCCTTGCTTCTGTATCTCTTTAAAAGTTCAGGTGATAATTCGTTAAGTTCTTCATCTTCCAAAAGTTCATCAAACTCTTCGTCTGTCATTTCTGCAATGATGTCTAAAAGTTCTGCGTCAAATTCTTCATTTTTTGCTGAATAATTGTCATCAACATAATTAAAGAATTCTTTTTTCTTTTCATCCGAAAGCTCATCAGGTGAGTCTACACCAAATTTTTCTAAAGCCTTTTTGAAAAATTCTTGGTATTCACTATCCTCTTCATTATAGCTTCCGTGTAATTTCTTTTTTGAGCTACATGACCCCTCTTGAATATATTCTTCAACCTTGTCGTTAATCTTTGATGTCCAATCAATTGATTCGCCGAAGTATGGACCACCTACATCATTTTGTATTTGGCTTAGTGAATCGTTTTTATCAGCACCAAGGAATCTACTAGCATACTTCTTAAGTGCCTCTTCAGTACCCGACATTGCAATATGAGCATTACCTTCGCCACCTCCAAGAACTTTAATTTTAATTCCTAATTTTTCAGCAGTTTTATTATTTTTTACCTTACCAGTAAAATAGGAAATTTTTAAAACCGCCTCAGAAAGTTCAGCTTTTTCAGTTTCCTGAACCTCTTGTATTTCCACCTCTTCGGAAAGCTCTTCCTTTTTGGTGAAATAGTCTACATTGCTTGACATATCCGTCTCCTAATTAAATTTAATTATGTGTTTATTTATATAATTTTAGTGACTTTAACCACCAAGTCATTGATACCTTTCAATAGCCTGTGGTATTCGCCTTTTCTTATTGTAAATCCAATTCCTGGCTTTAACAAGTAAGGTAATGAATTTTCCGGTTGAAATTGCCAACCATCACCTTCAATTACTTCTATAATTCTATCTTCTTTGTCTCGATGCCAAACGAATTCTTCATCAATAGCATCGACACTAAATGTTCTTATATTACCTTCGTCTACGTAAGGTTTACCAAAAGTAATTTCCGCCACCTGTTAATCCCAATTCCTTGGCATATCTTGGAAGGCGACAAGCCCAATAACCTGGACTTAATTTATCTGTTTTTGTATCGCAATTATGTCTTGCGGCAAAACTTGCTGCAGCCCCTTTATCATTAATTTTAGAGGTCAGCCCACCTTTCTCATCACCAAATTGTATCTTTTTAATATTGCCTGTTTTTGGATTTCTCACATAGACAACATATTTTTTGTCTCCACTTGACCTTTTTGGTTTATTCAACTCTGGTTCCTTTTCTGATACTATTAATCCCCCAGTAGTATCAAATTCTACCAATGGTTGCTCGAGAGGTACAACGACTCCCTCGTATAAACCAAATGATTCATTGAATCGCTTCATCGTTTTACAATTTTAAGAATCTTTTTAAGACTTGCAGGGTCCTTAGAGATTAATAACTGATATTTCTCTTTGTCCTGTACTTTTTGGAGTGAATCAAAACCTCGTAATAAAGCATCAGCTTCATCACTCTTCAGTTTTAATTTTTTCTTATTTAAGAATTCCATTGTACCACCCTTGTAATCAAGAATTTTTCTTAATTGTACAATAGGATTCTTTTTAGCAAGTTTCATATCAGCTGTAGTTGCTCTTACATCTACATCTTTAACTTGTTTAAAATCTCTATCTCGTTTGATGGCTCTCATAGCATCAGCCTTTGCAGAAGCTTCTTTGATACCCAATTTTTCTCTATATTTGCCCATTTGTAAACCCATAACAAAATCATCGAACTCATCAGGGTCATCTGTTTTAATAGAATCTACATCTCTATAACCATAGAAATCTGACATTGCACTTGATGGTAAATCCTTTCCATCATCTTGGAAGGCAATAATTTCTTTAGCCCATTTCTTTTTAATGTCATCTAAAGACATATCATTTTCGTTGATATTTTCCTTCTTTAAATATTCTTTAGCTTTTTCTCTATCAAGGAATTTATATTTACGATATTTACCATCATCGATGTCTCTTACAGTATATGTTTCATTATCTATATTAGAGATTTTACCTCGTCTTTTGCTACCAGAAGCATCGTAATAATCCATCTCTATACCATTTTTCTTGATATTATTTGCAGAAGATGGAGTTTCAGTTCCCATGCCTTTGGTTGCAAGTGTTCTATAATTCTCTTCTAATGTAGCTTCAATATGAGCAAAGTCATCTTTGAGACCACCCATCATGCTACCATATTGTCTTTGCTTTAATCTTTGATATCTGTTTCTTTCAGCGTCACCAGATTGCTTTCTTCGGTCCTCTCTTTCTTTTTTAGCTTTTGCCATTTGGAGAGGGCTATATCTATTTGGTGATTCCTTTTGTAATTCTTTGGCGATTCTTTTTACATTTGCAAATGCGTCTGTTCTGGAAATATTGCCTCTTTTTTCAACAGCTGATTTTGTATCTGCTCTATAGCCTTTTTCTTGGTATTTTTTCACTTTGTCTCTTTCAACGTAGCGAATATCACCATCTTTATTCACCATTCGTAGGCCACGGTCACTAACAACTGATTCGTTAGCTTGTCTTAATGCGTCCTTAACTCTTGGGTGTGATACCAAACCTTTTTTCAGTTTTGCAATTTTTGAATAAGCGGCAGAATAATTACCACCTTTATATCTTGGGTCATTGGCAATACCTACTGCCATTTTAATATCTTTACTTGTGATTTTAGAATCTCTGTCATCATCTTTAAATTGAACATAACCTGAACCACCACAATGTTTGCAATCATCATCTTTACCATCGCAATGATAACAATCGCCACCCTCTAAAATTACTCCTTCATCTAAAATCTTCATCCATTTGGTAATATCTGTAAATTTACCAGTGACAGCAACATAGAATAATTTACCATCGGAATCTTTACCTACACCACTATCAACATCTAGATTAAATCTAGAAGCCATTTTTTCAGCCTTGGTAGCACTCTTTAAAGTATCAAAGATAAATCTTTGAGTCATTTCATTGAGTTCAGTTTCTTCAGTTTGAGGTTTACCTAATCTTTTCTGTCTATCTCTATGTGTTTCACTACCAGATTGTCTTTGCATTCTAGCAAGACGTTCCTTTCTTCTTTCCTCTGGGCTATTTGCAACTTCGTGTTTAATGTCATCACGATTTGCATTTTTCATCATATCAGCAATGCGCATTAATGTTTCTCTATCTCTTTTAGATAGAGATTTAATTTTTTCGTCGTGTGCAATCTTCTTTAATGAAGCACCGTAAGCAGCATCGGATTCGACCAATCCTGTTAATAAATTTCTAAATTTTTTCATTTATCGTCTCCGATTCTATTTTTATACCTTATCTGGTAAACCTTTATGTTTTGTTTTGGCATAATCTTCCAAATCCTTTTTGGAAATATTCTTTGCCATGTCTCTCACCTGTTGTGAGACTTCGGATTCAGGTGTATCACCATCTTTTACCGATAGTGCCAAACCAAAAAGTCTTTGTTGAGCCTTTGATTTAGCCTTTTCTCCCAAATAATCCGAAAATGTTAACATTATTTTATAAACATTCGCGTTGCTTTTTCAGCATCACCAAATTTACTCATGAAATCCGGATTTGCCTCAAAGAAATCAGACATTGCAATAAAAATTTCTGCTCTTATTACTGCGATTTGACCCAATTTATCTTCTGGGTCACGAACCTCTAATCCACCAAATTTTTTATCTGGAATTGTTTTTGCTGTTTTATTAGACCATTCTGAACTATCTGTCCATTCAGAATCTTCTGCATCACTAGATGTATAATATAAAGACTGTATTAATCCCATTAGTGTTGGGCTGTAAAAGCCTTTTGATGTTGATACATCTCTTTTTTTAAATCCTGAGCCAGGTGGTATCATAAAATTTTTATGACCTGCTTTTTTAGCAAACTTAACTAATTCGTCCAATAACTTTTCTAAACTCTTTACCTTAGTAAAGTTCCCCTTGGTCAAAGAAAATGCTTCGTTTATATTTTTAAATTCTTTAAATGTTTTCATTGTTTCTTATAATCCCTATCGTAGTATTTTGCCTTTTGGCCTTTAGGTCTTTGATAACTACCTCGGCCATACATTCTATCCATAGCTCTATTACTACCTTTAACTCTATTTTTTACTTTACGTGCATCGTCAGCAGAAATTCCTAGTGTAGAAGCGCCTGGTAATTTTGACTGAGCCTTTTGATTTTTCTTATGATATCTAGTAGCCAATGACTTAGATATCTCATCAACATATTGTTTAAAAGACCTCATTGTTTCTTCTTTTTTACTACCAATTTCATCTTTTAAATCTTCTATTTTATTTTCTAGTGATTGTACTTTGTCATACCAGTATTCGTGTTCTTCATCAGCTTCTTCATACGCGTCATCATCGCCTTCTTCTTCGGCATCATACATTTTCATCTGAGCCTCTTCTGCTTTCTTGAGAAGTTCCTCCATCTGTTTTTCCATTCTTGCCAATTTAATCTTTTGCAAATCATCATCAGAAACGTCCATGCCAGCTGTAGATTTATAAGGATTTTTAGCAAAATAATCTATCTTATCATCGGACGACATTTTACGTACGCGCTCATCATCAGCTCTGACTTTATCCGCATGTTTTTTCTCATCTTCAGTTGGTTTTCTTGTCCATTTTGTATTACCAGGTTTTTTCTCATAACCAGCCTTTTCCATTTCTGGAGCAACATAACGGTCCTTTTCGTCCTGACCCATTTTATCCCAGACTTTACCATCTTCTTTTGCCTTTTTCTTGGCATCCTGCATTGCATAGTAAGAGTCAAGTTGACCATCGCCAACAGGTTTAGGACCTCCAATTACTTCATCAAGTTTTTGAGTTAGTAAATCTTTAATAAATTCTTTGTTATCCATTGGTTATCCTTTCTTGCCTTGTTTGCCGTCCCAACTTACGACTTGGTATAGTTTCCATTTATTTTTCTGTGCAAATCTAGCGTCTATAATTGCTTTATCCTTTGCACTACCACCTTGTGTCCAAATATCAGCCAATCTATCTTTTGCTTTTTTAATGTCATCTTCCTGACCATTTAATTTCCAGACATCATCTCCTGCTCTTGTAGCAAGAATAAACTTTTGGTAAATGTGATTACCCTGTTCGTTAAACTGTTTAAAACTTTTCATTATGAATCTACTTCTATCTCGCCGTCCCAGCGCCCTTGTTCGATTTCCCATTGGTAATTATATGCTTCATGTTCTGCATCTGCAAGACCATCAAATATTTTACTTGGGCCGTAGAAACCAGCATTGTTTTGAAACCCTTGAAGCTCTTTATCAAGTTTTTGAATTCCACTGATAAAAGATTTAATTTTTCTAAGTTCAAGCTTTCTATCAAATTGTTTATTGTAATATTTTGATTTTTTAGCAATATGTGGTTTTAATCTTTCGGTTAATTCTATTTCTTCTTTTAAACTTTCAGGTAGGGCAATTTTCTTAGCACGTTTTCTCATTTTATCGAGTATTTTACGAGCCATCATTTTCATTCTACCAACTAAAGCTTTTTCTTCAAGCTCTTCGTATCCTTCAACTTCCGTTTCTTCTTTATAGTCTTTACGAATGTGTTGAATTGCTCTCCACAGTTCGTCACGAGTCATTGTATCACCAGCACCAACATTAGAATATGCAGTCATACCGAATAATTTACTCATTTCATCAAAAATTTCTTCGTTCCCCATTGAACTTTTTGCTAATTGTTTTAATTTACGATTTGCTTCAGCATTGAGCTTTGCATTTTCTCTTTCGTTATCACCAATAAAAGCAAAGTAATAATCGCCGTCATAAACTGGGTATGATAGAGATAACCAAGACTTTTTCAGAGCACTGTTATTATGGTAATGGCCGAAATCATCTTCATTATCCATAATCCATTGTTGTTCTTTTTTATCAACACCAACTGCTTTAGCAAAATCTTCTAAACTTTGTTTCTTTGACATTGATGCTTCAGCAAGTCCATTACTATTATAAGCTGCAACTTGTCTTAATGCCTCGTTAATACTACCTTTTACTGCTCTCATTTTATTTCCCTTTTGGTTCGAATTTGGTTGTTAGTATATATTTTCTCATAGGATTAACCATCACATTCATTTTATTCATGAATTTTCGGTTCAGCAATACATCACTGGTCCTATTACTTCTATCGTCTAACAAAAACTCGTAATCTTTATATGTCTTTCCATTAAATTCAAAATCCAACAATACAGCATGTCGGTCTTCATGGTAATCTTGCAAACCACCTTTTTCGACAGAGATGGTTCTAGTAATTTTATTAGTCATCTTCTTGCCATGATGTTCCCAAGTCACACTATTGCCTTTTACAGTAATATTTGTTGCATGTATACTTGGAGCAATTGAACCATTACCTGTGTCAAATTTAGCTTTTACCAATCCAAATGGTTTAATACCAACCATTTCTATGTATCCGACTAACATTGGAACAGGCCAATGGAATGTTTTACTTTTAAAATGTTCTACAATCTTATTTATTATTGGACGTGTTTTATCACCCTTTTCTTTACTGCCGGCCATTGCTGTTTCAATACCCTTTGTACCAGGGCTGTGATTGACTTCCAATATAAAAGGAGGTTCTTTTTTTCTGTCTTTGGCTGGAATAAAATCTACAGCTGACCATCTACAATCTACCGCCTTTGCAGCCAATAGACATTGTTCTATTTCTAAATCTGTGAGTTTAACCTCTGTACCTTCAGCACCTTGTGTAATATTAGAACGAAAATCACCTTCTGGTTTGCCTCTTGTCATTGCACCAATAACTTTACCATCAAGAACATGTACACGATAATCTTCTTTCATTTCAATATATTCTTGAATTAATAATGCGGATGTAGGTTCTTGTTTTGTAATTAATTGCACAAAGGATTTAAGAGCTGATTGGTCGTCAATTTTAACAACACCAACACCTTCTGAACCTTCGATTGTTTTCATAATTACAGGGAATGGTTTGCCCAATGCTTCTACTGCTTGTTCAATACCTTCATCTTCTTCGTTTGGTATTAATACTGTTTTTGGTTGTGTTAAACCTTTTTCTTGTAGGCGTAAATAAGTTAAGTATTTGTCATTACATAACTCTAATACAGCTCGAGTATTACACATTGTACATCCAGCACGTTCAAATTGTGAAACCTTATCTAGCCAGGCTTTATTGTGGCGGACATTACCACGTACTATACAAAGTGTATTTGGACCAACCTTAAATGGTTTATCATCTTTTCTATTAATACATGTATATGTGCCGAGTTTTTCGTCCCAGAGTATTTGGCCTCTCTCCACTTCAAAGTTAAAAAAAGGAATATTTTGGGATTTACATTCCTTCTTTAGATATGTAGCTGTTCTGAAGTGCTGGTATTTGCCGCCATCAGGAGTCGATGACATGACGATAATGCGGTAATCCTTTGCAGGATTTCCAATATCTTCCTTTAAATATGTAGAGAATCCTTTATACATGTATTGTTCACCTTAATAAGGTCTTATCCTCTGGCCTTGTCGACCGCGCGATTATATTTGTCTTTATATTTTGCTCTTACGTCTGCTTTTTTCTGTTTGGCAGCCTCGAGCTCTTTTTCAGCTTTTGCAATTCTTGCATTTGCATCATCAACAGCTCTTTCCATGTCTTTGCGCCAATCTTCATCTAATTCAGATTCTTCTTTAACTTGTGTATAACCTTTAATGGACATCCAGTTTTCCACTGCATCCATTAATTCTGTAGGTTCAACACCTGCTTCGTTTGCATTTTTAACAAACGCCATTAATTCTTCTGAATGCTCTTTTGTCATTCTTTCATTATATGGGTAGCCTTTCAAAGGATTATCAAAATCTTTAGGGTCTAATAATTTAATTGCTTGAGCATTAAGTTTCTTCTTTGAATACGCAAGTTTCTTGACCTTTTCTTTAAATGCCTTTGTTCGACCATCTAATTTAAATGGTTCCATTTTTTCTTCTCCTACTTTTTGTCCTGGTGTGTCTTTCTGAAGTCTATTACGAGCTTTATCTGTTCCCCAGTCTCCCGCACCACTCATTTTTATTTAACCTTTGCTGCTAGATCTTTGTCGGCTTTACCCCATGTTCCTTTTGATTTCGTTGCGAAACTATTAACACGGGCAAATCCCCACTGTGTAGGAGTAGTACCTGGTCTGTGGCCAGTTCTCCATGCAGCGACACCTCTATCAAACACTTTCTTTAAGATATTGAAAGGCATACCTGATTTCTTTGCCTTATCTCGTAGTGTTTTATCTGTATCGCCTTCATTCATGAATATAAATTCGACTTCATTTGCTAGCTGTTCTAATTCTTCCTTAACACAATTTGGTACCATATTACCTTTGCGGCCTTTTTTCATACCAACTTGTTTATAGCCATCCCAACAAGGATCGCCGTCTCCTTCGATTTGCGCCTTAATCTCTTCTCTTTGTTTTACTTTTTCGTCCATTGCCTTTGCAGCGGAATACATTTTAAAGCGATAATCAAAGTTTACTGTATTATCAGATCTTAATAATTGGTGAGGTCGTTTTAAAAATGCACCGTTTGACTCACCAAACATTGCCTTAAATCTTTTTGTATGTGTTGATGGTTTTGTTTTTGCTGTCGCGTCACCAGGTGCTGGTTTATATGCAGCTGGGTCATCATCGTCCATTTTTGTTTGTTTTGCAAATTGTGCATGACGTTTTGCAGATGTGGATTTAGATAATTTACCATCCTTCGAATCATCTTTATAATAATTACTTTTTGCTCTTTTATCAGCAACTGTCATCTTTTCATCTAATAATCGTTTACGGAATGAAGATGCGGTATAGAGTTCTTGATTTACAGATTCATTCGCGAATTGTAATGCTTTTTGAACTTCTGGATGTTTGGATAAATTGCGTTTAATTTTATCAATTTCTTTAATAGCGTAATTATAATTACCACTTAAATCAAGAGCAAGTTCAATACCTAATTTAACTTCTTTTTTCTTTGAGGCTGACTTCGCCTTAGGATTATCTCTATAATATTGAGCAACCTCTCGGCCTGTGAGTTTTGATTTACCCATTGCTGATAATGGGTCAAGTTTGCCATTTACAACTTTTTCACCTAGGAAATTAGAAACCATATCATCAAATGATTCGGTTGTCATACCCAAACCTTTGCGAACATCATTATACATTGCATTTGCGAGACGTCTGCCTTTTGATGGAACACCCTTTGTGAATGCTTTTAAATCACCATCTTCTGCTGCAGCTCTCATTTTTGATGCAGACATACCGGTCACTCCATCTGAATCTGGGTCTCGTTCACCTGCAGAAATAACATCTAATGTTTTGAAATTATAATCTCTACCATTATATCTGTTCATTAATCCATTAAATTCTTTTAATCTATCTGAACCAACTATAACGACTAAATTTTCATATACACCATCAAGTTCTTTTGCAACTTCGATAATTGTTCGAGATCTTGAAGCAGGAAAATATTTTTTGCCAAAGAATGCTTTTGCATATCTCATTTTTTGGTCATATGTTAATGGATTTTTATCTGAATCTTGTGTTTTGGAAAGATATACCAATGGGTCGCCATCACGGGAAATGGCTTCATTAATAATTTTATTTACTAATTTTTCATGGCCTGATGTAGGAGGATTCATACGACCAAATCCAATTACAGCTGTAGGTTTCCTTGCAGCTTCTGAAATGGTTGGTTCTGTTTCTATGTATTTTGAAACATCAACACGGCCTTCGTTGTCTTTTTTAAGTAGTGAACCTTTCTTTTTTCTTTCTTTGTCTTTTGAATCTTGTTTAGACTTTCTAGGTTCTAAACCGTCACGCTGAGACTCGTCGTCCATCTCTGCCTCTGGGCGTGGGTTTAATTTATCTTTTGGGTCCATAAGGTATAATCCCGTAATTTAGAGCTCTATTTGTTTTATTTATAAAACTCTGCGAATGAAGGTATAAATTCATAATTTACAGCTGCACTTGCCGACCATATAGTCGACTCCCTTAACCAACCCATCGCTGGTGTTGGTGACATAATGCATAATGGTATATTTGTTCTACGCTGTCCTCGGATAAAATATGCATTATCAACTGCGCCTAAAACTCCTTTTTCCTCAATTTCATGAACCATATTTTGCGCGGTTCTTTTTGTCATCATATATGCATGAGCACCTTCGTGGCCAGTTATATTTATTAGAGCATTAGGAGGTCCAGCCTTTTTATGGTCGTATCTAGATGGGTCTGTAAGTTTATAACCCAACGTAATTAAATAATTGTCTGGTATTTTTTCATAAGGTTTATAATACATAATTGCATCATGTTCTAATACAATACCAACATTATCATCACCCTCAGCTATCTTTTTCCATATTGCTCCATGTCCAGCAGAACATGCATTTGCTTTTTGGGCTGGAGACATATTATCAATAATTAAAGGTGGTTCATAATATTTCATTTTAATGCCAGTTTGACACCAAGCTGCACGGCCAGTAATATCTGACCACCCTTCAAAATATTCCCAGTCTAATCCAACATCGTCACAAGATTTCGCACATACCTCTGCGTATTCACGACTTGTTGGAGTGTTTATTCTGAGAATATATGCTTTCATTGTCCGTGTTTTAATTCCTTGTACATAATAAAGTCATTATAAAAATAATTATGAACTGGTATTAGTGCATCTGCATCAAATTCAATTTCATTTGTTTTATCTTTACGAGTATCAGTTTTATGCTGTGGTAATGGTGGACATTCCAAACCTAATGTTTCAGTCATAAAATGATTTAAACGAACATCCAAATCTTCATATAACCAATATTCACCAACGAGTTCACCTCGTATCTTTAATAAATCAGTCTGTATGATTCTTGAGTTTGGGTCCTCAAATAAACCATTCGGAGCCCAAGATTTATATTCATCCAATGAAGCTGGTGTTTTGGGTGCTTTCCATTTCTTATAAAAGTAATATAAACTCTTTTGTCTGTCGAGTGGTTCTCTTAACAATGCAAAACAATAATATTCACGAGCTTGTTCTTCTGTCAAAACTTTTTCAGAAATTAATTGTTCGATTGTAAAATGATAAAATGCATAAGGTCTGTACCTTGATACAATACTTTCTGGTAATGTTCCTGGAATACTACTATCTTCTACTTCTGTGTAAATAGCATCAGGGTCATCTACATTATTAATAAAAAAATCCGATAAACTACTTGAAGCAGTTTTCGGCGTGCGTAAAAAGAGGAATTTATATTTGTGTGATAAGTACATTATACTCCTTGTGAATAATCAACGCAATGATAGCCCATACCTGTAGAACCCCACTTATGGTCAGCATAGACTTTATCCGGTCCTTCATATCGAACCGATTGGTTTAAGTAGTACTGAGGAATAAAATAATGTGATGGCCAAATGGTAAGTTTATCTTTCCATTCATCTATAAATTGGGCCAAAAATTCATTCCCAGTTGATTTGTGTGGTTGTCTGTGTAAATCACCTGGGCGTAATATACGCAATGAATCAATTAACATTTTAACAAATTCATTTCCAGGATTACAAGCAAAAATTGGTTGTACAAAATTATGTACATTACGACCACCTCTATCGTTTTCATAACATGTATATGCGTGGTCTTCTGGAGATGTAAAAAGTTCGTCAGTATTTTCTAAACAAATTATATCAGCCTCACAAATAAAGCCACCTTCTTCATATAAAAGTTCATAACGAATTAAATCGGAAACACCACAAAATGCTTTTGCTCTATAATAATGTTCTATTAAATCCTGATTAATCCATCGTCTCTGTTTGAGCATGGTGTCGTCAAAAATACTATATTCCCATTCAGGGTGTTTATCTCTCCATGTATACATCCACTTTAACGGAGCTGGTTTTGGACCAACCCAGATGTGTTTCATTTTTCTTTCTATATTAATGTGCATGTATATTCACCAATTTTGAATAGGCTTGTGTTGCAGGGTCTTCACCCTCCAATAATGTATATTTAATATCCAATATATTAAACTGATTTAATATTGCCTTATCAATATTTACACTTTCTTCTTCATTTTGTGCTCGACCATCAGATTCAAAGCCTTTTGGACGAGTCAGCAAAAAGTTAATGTTATCATACATATTATAACACTCTAAAGCCATTTTGTCAATTAAATCTGAATATAAAGGACCATCGTAAAGCTCTCTATAGATTGGAGACAATAATACTGGACTGTCAGTAATGACATAATCCACTTGACCTTTTAATCTTAAAATTTTACGATGTTGGTGTGCAAGGACCCATAATTGGTCTTTTAACATGGGAACATTTCCTTCCCATACACACTCTTTGGCGAATTCGTCGGTCAGCTCTACGCTATATCCCAACATTTTCATTTTATAAAATAATCCGGCAGCAGCTGTGCTTTTGCCGGAAGATGGACCGCCATAAAAATTAATTACTCGGGTCTTCTTTGTCACTGTATTATCCTTATTGCTTTTCAACTAACCATAAAAAATCATCTTCTACAGTATAATTACCTTCTCCGTATAACTCTTCCACTGCTTGTTTCACGGTTGGAAAATGAATATCATGTCCAATAATCATACCACCTTTGCGAACTTTTGGAGCCCATGCTTCAACATCTCGCATTACACCATTATAACTGTGGTCAGCATCAATAAAGACAAAGTCTAAACTTTCATCTTCTACTTGTTTTGCTGCTTCAGTTGTATAATCTTTAATGATTTCTGCTCTATCTGGATATTGAGAGCAAAAATTTACAAGGTCTTTATAGTAAGTCTCGTGGTCCCAGGCATGGCCATTCTCACCTCTGGTCCATTGTTCAGGTCCGTCGTATCCTGGCTGAGCTTCGTAAAGGTCAACACCAATAAGATGCAGATTGTGACAGGTACGAACAAGGTGTTTAAAAGTTTCACCAAGCCAAACTCCAAGTTCAGCTCCTTTTGTCCAGTTGTTCTTTCGAACATATTTTTCAATTGTTTGCCATCGCCAAATGTTTCCACCGTCGTGACCGCGGTCGCGTATTCTTCCCATTGTTTTCTCCTAGTGCTACTCATAGCAAATATTCTATATAATTTTATATATTATAATACATTTGGAAGTATTTGTCAACAAAAGACCAAAAAATCATAATATAATGTTGAAGTTTTTAGTTTGTGCTAATTGGTTCTCTTAAAAGTAAACCTTCGCTGAATACATTCATTTCGTGTGTTCCGCTCGAGGTTCTTAATTGAAACTGAATGTCGGTTTTTTCTGAATACTTAAACGGGAACCTTCGTTGAATATGCATATTACCTAAGAATGTTGTTCGAGCAACGTTATATTCTTGCCCACCATTTGCGTTATTAATTGATACATTTTTAAATAGACCAGGTTTAGCTGATGAGCTATCTGATGAAAAAGCATCGATACGATAAAGGTAATAACAATGGTCGGCAGGAACTGAAAAATGAGATGCTTGATTTCTTCCATCACCAACTCTAATACCTGCAT
>Ga0181565_10000218_pt1 | contig 40256 bp, 33 predicted proteins | sample 101ome_16_FD_129661 | JGI IMG/M metagenome (GOLD analysis project Ga0181565, IMG submission 129661) | Coastal salt marsh microbial communities from the Groves Creek Marsh, Skidaway Island, Georgia - 101401AT metaG (megahit assembly) | ecosystem: Environmental > Aquatic > Marine > Intertidal... | reverse complement strand
GGGAGGGATCGTCGAGCGCGCTCGAAGGGCGCAGGAGACGTGGGCGAAAGAGTACTCGGCGCACGCGAGGTCGAAAATCGTTCGGAAATGGTTTGAGCTCGTGGAGGCGAACGCGGAGGACTTGGCGCGAATCATGACGGCGGAACAAGGAAAACCGTTGACAGAGTCGCGAGGGGAGGTGGCGTACGCGGCGTCGTTTTTAGAGTGGTTCGCGGAGGAGGGTAAGCGCGTGTACGGGGATGTGGTGCCGGCGTCGACGACGGGTTCGAGAATCATGGCGATTAAACAACCGGTGGGCGTTACGGCGGCGATTACGCCGTGGAACTTTCCTCTCGCCATGATCACGCGAAAAGCCGGCGCGGCGCTCGCGGCTGGGTGCACGATGGTGGTGAAACCGAGCGAAGAGACGCCGCTGAGCGCGTTCGCGCTTGGTGCGCTCGCGGAGGAGGCGGGATGTCCGGACGGCGTGTTGCAGTTCATCGTGGGCGATCCCGCCGCCATCGGCGAAGCGTTGTGCGCGTCACCCGTCGTGAGGAAAATCACCTTCACGGGGAGCACGCGCGTGGGTAAATTATTGATGAAACAGAGCGCGGAGACGTCGAAGCGCGTGAGCATGGAACTCGGCGGTAACGCCCCGTTCATCGTATGCGCGGACGCCGACGTGGACGCGGCGGTCCAGGGCGCCATGGCGAGTAAATTTAGAAACTCGGGTCAAACGTGCGTGTGCGCGCAAAGATTCATCGTGCACGAATCCATCGAGGCTGAATTCGTGCGCAAGCTCACGGAGGCGGCGAGCGCGCTGGTGATGGCGAACGGTTTGGAGGATGAAAACGCCACGCAAGGTCCTCTCATCAACGACGCCGCCGTCGAAAAGGTCGATTCGCACGTTCGCGACGCGCTCGCCAAGGGCGCTGAGTGTCACCTCGGAGGTTCGCGGGCGAACGCCAACTTTTACGCCCCGACCGTTCTGTCCAAGTGCACGGACGACATGTTGGTGATGCGCGAGGAGACGTTTGGCCCAGTGGCGGCGGTGACGACGTTCGTCGACGACGCCGACGCGCTTCGCCTGGCCAACGCCACCACCGCGGGTCTCGCGTCTTACGTGTACACGAAAGACATGAAACGCTCGTATTACTATTCCGAAAATCTCGAATTCGGCATCGTCGGTGTCAATACGGGCATCATCTCCACCGCGCAAGCTCCTTTCGGCGGCGTCAAGGAGAGCGGCGTCGGACGCGAGGGGGGCAAATACGGCATGGAAGAGTACGTCGAGACCAAGTACGTGTGCATCGGCGGTTTAGATTGAGTCCATGAGTACAGTTGTAGTATACATTCTAGTTTCAAAAAATACACGCGCGTCTTCTATGCTTTTTCCTCAGCCGTCTCGTCGACGCCGCCGGTTGTCTTCGCCGGCGCCGGCGTCGGCACGAGTTTCACCGGTCCCGGCGTGCACCGATCCAACCTAAAATTCCGACTCCCCTTTCGCAACAATCGCTCGCACGCCTCCTCGCTCTCCAATCGCACGCCCACGTCCTCGATCAATCCCAACTCTTCGCACCGCTTCAGCACCCACAACCGTCGGTTATTCATAGAGTAGTACCTGCGCACCATCGTCGGCTTCTTCTTCCTCTTCGATCGATCTCGACGACGACGACGATCGTCCTCATCGCTCTCGTCCTCTTCCTCCTCGTCGCGCTCGGCCACGTCGTGCGTCACGACGGCGATGGGTGGTAAGTCATCCGCGCCCAGCGTCCCGCGCTTGATCTCCTCGAGCGTCTCCTCCAACCGTCGTCCGCACCCACTGAATCGATCGTTGACGCGTCCGAACGTGAACCATATCTCGCTCGGTCGCACGCGCGCGAGCGGGGGCTGGCGCTTGCTCGACATGGGCTCGCGTCGTCGGATGCCGCCGTCTGTCGTTTTTAAATGCATCGGCACTCACGCGCGCGCGACGACGCGAGAGGACCCTGTATCGAGCCTCACGCGCGCGCGTCGACCGACGCGATGTCTTCTCCGTCGCTTCGCGACGCGTGCACGGCGCACGCGCGCGAGGCGTTGGCGCACGGCGCGCACGAATCCGCCGCGCGTTGGGCGAGTTTGGCGCTGTCGAGACGAGACGTCGACGACGAGGGCGCGGGCGCCGCCGTCGCGAGCGGACGCACGAGCGATGGATGGCGTCGAGACGCGATCGATCTCGAGATCAAGGGCGACGCGCTCGCCGCGGGCGGCGACTCGAGAGGAGCCGCCGCGGCGTACAGACGCGCCGCGGCGTTGGCGTCGCGAGTCGGCGGCGGCGACGGCGGACGCGCGTCGGCGAGCGGCCGAGGCGCGATGGACGGCGACGAGACGAGCGGTCACGAGATGACGATGAAATTGGTTCGAACGTTGATGAAGATCGGGGACGATGAGGCGACGCGAGAGGCGAAGGAGTGTTTGGAATCGACGCCGCCGGCGAATCGAACGCTGGAGAATAGATTATTGGCGGCGAAGATCGCGCGACGAGAAGGGCACGATCGCGCGGCGGTGTCGGCGTACAAAGAGGTGTTGGCGAAGTGGCCGTTCGCCATAGAGGCGGCGGTGGCGCTCGCGGAGCTCGGGGTGAAGTCGATGGATGCGAGACGCGCGCTCAGAAAGACGGCGTCCGAGGAGGTCGTCGCAGGCGAAGATTTCGACGCGTTGGAGGCGTACGCCACCGCGTACGCCGCGCTCGAGAGCGATGATTTAGTCACCGCGCAGTTACACATGCAGACCGTGAAGCGTCGGTTTCCGAACGATCCGTACATGTCCATCATAAAGGCGCGCATCGCCGCCGTCGGCTTGCGAGACGTCGCCGCGGCGACGAGAGAGTACGCGGCGGTTCGCTCGAGAGATCCGTGTTTCGTCGAGGGTATGGATGCGTACGCCATGTTGTTGCGCGAGAGCGGCGACACGCGAACGTTAAACGTGTTGAGCGCGGACATGGCGCGTCTGATGCCGCAATCGGCCGAGTCGTGGACGTGCATGGCGTTGCGCTTTGACGCCGAACGCGGCGGTCGCGACGACGCCGTCGCCGCGGCGGAGAAGGCGGTGCTCTTACATCCTCGATCGAACATCGCGTACCTGGTCCTCGGGTCCATTTACCTCAAGAGTAAGAGATATAAATCCGCCGTGCGCGCGTTCAATCAGTGCAACGCCATCAAGGTGTCGATGGAGGCGTATCACGGATTGGTCAAGGCGTACCTCGCGTTGGCGTCTCACCCAAACGCGGCGATGTGCGCGAAACAGGCGCTGAAACGAAGTCCGCAGAGCGCGTTGGCGTGGAGTCTGATGGGAGACGTGCACGCCAAGAATCGAGACGAGTATGACGAAGCCATCAAGGCGTACGAACAGGCCCTCGCGTACGATCCACGTCACGTGCGCTCCGTCAAGGCGCTCGCGGCGCTCAACGTTAAAATTGGCAAGGTGCACGTCGCGCGCGCGATTTTACAACGACAATTGGATGATTATCAACCCTCGGACGAGAACGAGCTCGTGCAGTTGTACTGCCGTTTGGCGCAGGCGTTGATGTTGTCTCGGCAGACGGCGGAGGGGGTCAAGTATTACACGCGAGCGCTCGCCATTCAGCCGACGTGCGACATCGCGAAGAGGGCGTTGGACAAGTTCGAGCAGACGCGAAATCCCGAACACGCGGCGACGATGAGCGACGAGGAACAGGAGGGCGCGGACGACATGATGGATGAGGACGACGCGTCGCGGGATGGGGATTGGATGGTCGAGGGAGGGACGACGAGCTCGTGATTGTAGTAATCCAAGAATTTCTTCACGACAACGACTATGAATGAGAGACGCGCGGCGCTCAAAAGACGCTCGACTTTTCCTCGTACTTGTAAAAGCGCAAGATGTTCTTCGACGGATCCTTGACGCAGATGAAGGTCCCGTCTTCGAACTTGCGGCACGTGTCGAGGAAAAGCTTGAGAGAGCCCCACATATTGGTTTCCTTGAGGTTGATTTGTTGCGCAAAGTCCTTCGTCTTGTACGTCTGCGTGTTGAGCACGACGTGCGCGTTGGGATCGCGCGGGTGCGTACGAGAGACGAAACCGAGCTTCATTTGCTCGGCGCCGACGAGGACAGCCATGGTGGTCCACTTGGCCAACTTGTTGGCGTTGTTCTTCAATTCGTTCGCGATCACCGCACCGCGCTGGGTCTCAATCTTGAGTCTCCAGTCGATGCCCGTGACCTTGGAATCGAATTCGTTCAACGCCTTGACGAGGGTGGTGAGCGCCTCGCCCTTCTTCATGCCCTTGGCTTCGCTCACGGCGTTCAATTCGCAACGGCAGACGAGCTCAGTCTTCTCATCCACGCTCCACTTGCGGTACTTGTACGCCACCGAGTCGTTGTCCTCTTCGCCGAAGAAGGGCACCGGCTCGCCGACCTTGACGGAATCCTTTTCGGCGGTGAGCGCTTGCTCGACAAACGCGCGGTTCACCTTGGTGCTCTCCGAGGAGAGTTGCTGAACGCCGTTAATGTCCTCTTCGTCGTCAGCGATCGGCTCTTGCGCCGTCTCGGACACGGTGAGTTGGTCAAAGTTACCGTCGGCGCGCTTGTCCAAGTAAATTTTACCATCCTTCTTTCTGACGATGATGTCCCAAGAATAGTTGGAACGCGCGGCGCACATGACGGCGGCCAACACGTTGTCGGTGGTGAACACGTTACCGGTGCCGGCGCTGGCAAACTTTTGAATGATGGGGTCTTCGCTCGCGGTGACGTTGCGCTGCGCTTCGTCGGCGCGACGACGTAAGCCAACCTCAGACTTGGGCGTGACGCGATCGTACGACTTGTCAAACCAACGCACGGAACCGTACGACGCCAAGTCTTCCGGTTCCGCGTTCGCGAGCTCGAGAGATTGCTTGATAATCTCCGGGAACGCAATCTGTTCGACGACTTCCCAATCCGGACGAATATCCACCGACGCGCTGTAGTGCACCTGCTGCTGGTGTCTGTTGTACGCCCACGTGTTCCACTGCTGCGCCTTTCTCGACTGAATGCGCGCTTGACGATTCCGCTCGCGCTCGGCGCCCACCCCGAGATCTCTCGCCGCTTCATCCGGATTCGATCGATTCCGGTTCGGACCACCGTACTGATTCCACCGTCCGCCTCCGCGTCCGCCGCCGCCGCCGCGTCCGCCGCCGCCCCCTCTCGAGCTCGTGTTATCGACCAAACTGAAACTCTCCTCCTCACCCGCATCCGCGACGAAATTAAACACCGTCTCCACGCCTCCTCCGACGGCACCACCGCTCGACGCACCACCCTCCTTCCCTCCGCCTTTACTCGCGCGTTCGCGCTCTCGACGCTCTCGACGCTCGTCTCGGCGCCCGTCCCTCGACCCCGGGGCGTCGCCGCCTCGTCCCGCGTCTTCGCTCATCCAATCCGCGCACCGTCCAAACTTATCCGTCTTGTTATACGGCGCGTAAATCATCTCACGAACCTCGCTCTCGACCAAACACGCGCGCGGCGGCCCGAACGCGTCGTCCGAGCGCGCGATCGGCGGAAGCTTGAACGCCGCCATGACGAATGAATGAAAGAATGAATCAAATCGATCGATCGATGCGTCACCTCACGAACGACTTACACCCCACGATCGACGGACCGAGAGACGACGACGGACGAATCAAAGCGCGCGTCCACGACGGTCGATCGCTCGTTCGCCTCGACGACGTGTGGCGTCGACGCGCGACTCGACGCGACGTCCCCGATCGCACCGAGGTTTTCGTCCTAAACCCTACACTCCCGGGCGACTTAAGGGACTCGTTTGGCGAGTTATGACTCATACGAACGAGAACGAGTCATAACTCGCCAAACGAGTCCCTTTCCGATGTCCCGACGACCGACGCGTCCGCACTCGACGTCGCGCGTCGTCGACCGCGTCGTCGTCGACCGACGTCGATCGACTTCGACGGCGACGACGGCGATGGACGCGATGTCGTCCGACGAACGCGGTCGCGCGCGATCGGGACGTCGCGAACGCGATCGCCGAGGTAGAAACAGTGGTCAATCGCGACGTGGGCATCATCATCGACGACGCGCGCGGTCGACGTCTCGACCGCGCGCGCTGAAGATCGTCGTTCGCGGACTCCCTTCGACGCTCACGCGAGAATCGTTCGCGTCGACGCTCGCGGCGGATGGATTCGAACCGACGGAGACGTTTGAATGGATGGATTACGTCGCGGGTCGACGACGACGCGGCGGCGGCGGCGGCGGCGGCGGCGCGACGACGACGACGACGACGACGACGTCTCTGTCGAGATTTTACGCCGTCGTGCGAGACCCAAAGACGATTCAACGCCTGATCGACGCGTACCACGGGACGAGGTTTCGCGTGCGCGCGAGAGATGCGGATGGGAACGCGACGGAGGAGGAGGCGGCGGAGACGACGACGGCGAGCGTCGAGCGCGCGCCGAGCGCGTGGACGCCGGAGACGTACGCGGCGACGTTCGGTGGGGTGGAGACGGTGGACAACGCGGGAACGATCGAGGAGGATGAATCGTACCGATCGTTCGTCGACGCGCTCGAGCGCGAACGGGAAGATGGGGGACGGAGGGCGACGACGACGGCGGCGGCGCCGAGATCCGAGTCGACGACGACGAGGAAATCGACGGCGCTCTTGGAATACATTTGGAGGAAACGCGCGCAGGAACAGCGCGCGACGACGACGAAGGCGACGGGTGGTGGTGGGAAGAAAAAGTCGTCGTCGAACGGGACAAAGAAATCGGCGAAATCCACGAAAAGGGACGACGCGTCGACGGCGAAGAAGGATGGCGTCGCCGACGACGACGCGCCGAAACGAAGACAAAAGTCGAAACCCAAATCCAAAAAGAAATCGACGACGACGAACGCGACGACGTCGTCGACACCACCGACGACGACAACGGTTTTGAAGCGTCCACCACTCATCCCCACGCCTCGCGCGTGATCACACAACGTTTCCTAGCAGTAGCCGCGAGTAGTAGACGACGACATTCGTACATCCGAGGGCGCGAGACGCGTCTCTTCTCACTTCTCGCGCCTCACACCTCGACCGCGATGACCACGCGCTGTCGCGCGTGTATTCCTCTCGTTCGTCTCGCGCCTCGCGCGTCCGCGTTCGCCGTCCCACCGATGACTTCCTTCGTCGACCGCGACGGCGTCAAGGCGGCGCTCGCGCTGTGCTGCGTCGACCCGAGTCTGAGCGCGCTCGTGCGCGGCGGTCGAGGAAGCGGGAAATCCACCCTGTGTCGAAGCGTCGCGTCCATCGTTCCCGAGAAAAAGTTTATCACCGTGCCGCTGGGGGTGACGGACGAGCGCGTGCTCGGGAGCGTGGACGTCGAGGCGAGCGCGAAAACCGGGCGCGCGACGTACGAGCCCGGATTGCTCGCCGAGGCGAACGACGGCGTCTTGTTCGTGGACGATTTGAATCTGCACGACGACCGCACGCTGACGATGATGCTGTCGAGTCTGGACGCGGGCGTCGTGCGCGTGGAGAGGGAAGGCCTGAGCGCGGAGAGTCCGTGTCGAGCGTTACGATTGGCGAGTTTTACGCCGGAAGAGGGCGACGTGCGCGCGCGCGCGATGGATCGATTCGCGATGATTTGTTCGACGGACGACGCGCGCATGGACGACGCGCGAACGCGCATCGAAGCGGTGGACGCCGCCATGGCGTGGCAAGACGATTGGCGCGCGGTGATTTCGGCGAGCGAGGAGGCCGAGGCGGCGTTGAGACGTCGCGTGGCCGTCGCGCGCGACGTTTTTTTACCAAACGTGCGGTTGTCGGAAGCCGTCGCGCGACGATTGGTGCGAAAGTGCGTCGACTACGGCGCGCTCGGGCACAGAGGCGACGTGTACGCGGCGAAAGTGGCGCGCGCGTCGTGCGCGTTGAGACACGCGTTGGAGGTGAACGATACTGACGTCGCCGTGGCGACGGCGTTGGTCATCGAGCCGCGCGCGACGAGAGCGCCGAGCGACGACGAGGTCTCGCCGCCGCCGCCGCCGCCGCCGCCGTCGTCGGAGAGACGTTCGGAGCGCGCGCCGCGCGAGACGGCCGACGAGGAGGACGAAGAGCGAGAAGAGGAACAAGAGACGACGCAAAGTGGGTTGGAGATGGAGCCGACGGTGAAGGAAGCCGACGAGCGTCGACTCGACGTCGACGCGCTTCTCGCCGCGTTTGAAGACGCGACGCGACGGAGTTTCGCCGAAAAGTCCACGCGAGGCGCGATGGCTGGACGAACGAAGCGACAGAGCGTGTTCGATCTCGCGCGCGGGCGATACGTCAAGGCGATTTTCCCAAAGGGTGGACGCATCAGAGGTAAAATCGCCGTCGACGCCACGCTCCGCGCCGCCGCGCCGCACCAATTGTTTCGTCGACGACGGCACCCCGAAGAATCCGCGCGTCGCGTGTTCATCACGAAGGACGACGTGCGTCTGAAGAAGCTCTCGAGGCGAGCCGCGTCGCTCACAATTTTTCTCGTCGACGCGAGCGGCTCGATGGCGCTGAACAGAATCTCCGTCGCAAAGGCGGCTGCGTTGAAGATTGTGCACCTATCGTATACGAAACGCGATATGGTTGCCCTCGTGGAAATGTCCGGCGACGCCGCCGTGGTCGTCTTACCGCCGACGCGATCGACGCTCGCGGTGTCTCGTCGCCTAGCCGCGTTACCCTGCGGCGGCGGCACCCCGCTCGCGCACGGACTCCGCGCCTCGGCGCGCGTCGCCGCCAACGCGCACCGCGCGCGCGGAAAATCCACCGTCGGCGCCGTCCGCGAAGTCATCCTCACCGACGCGCGTCCCACCGTCTCCCTCCGATGGTCAGAGAATCCGCGCGCGCGCCTCTCCGAACCACCGCCCTCGCGTCGCGCGCTTCGCCAGGAAACGCTCGACGTCGCCGCCGAGCGCCCTCGCCGCGTCCCGTTTCTCAAATCGCTCGTCGTCGACACCGACTCCCCGTTCGTGTCCGACCACTTCGCTCGAGACGTGGCGAACGCCATGCGCGCCGCCTACCTTCCGCTCCCGTCGCTCGACGACGCCGCGCTCGACCGCGCGCTCCTCGACGCGTAGACGAGTCTTTTCGTTACGAAACATACGTCCCGTCTGTCTTTGTCTGTGTCCCCGCGCCGGCGGGGTTGTGGATAAGAAGGACGCCGTGGATGTCCCCGCGCGCTCTCGTCACTCCTCGCGCGCGGATTCGACGATGACGTCCACGGTCGGTCGAGTAGTGTTGAAATCTTCCTTTGCCGGCGTCGCCGCCAAGCGACGCGACGTCGCGCGCATTCGCGGCGCGCGAACGAACGGTGCGCGGGCTCAAGCCTTTTTTAAGAATCCGCTTCGTCAAGACTCCGCGTCCGCCGGTATCGTCGGGTCGCAGGGGCGAGACGATTACGATCGCGATGACGTCGAGTATTACTTCAACTACATGGGCATCTTAGCCGTGGAGGGATCGAACGATCGCATGGATGCGTTGCTCGACAGCGGCATGCACCCGGTGGATATCATTCTGTTGTTCGCGTCGGCGGAGGGCGATACGCCGAAGATTGAGGAGATTCTCGCCGCGGGGGCGGATAAGAACGTGAAGGATTTGGACGGTAAGTCCGTGGCCGATCTCGCGGGGAGAGATAATCCGGATAAGCGCGATGCGGTGTTGGCGTTGTTGAAGTGAGCGAAGGCGCGAGGAGGAGGGTTGATTTGTTAGCGAGAATGATGATGAATGAACAACGCCGAGACGATTTGCTTTGCTTTGCTTTACACGCATCACGCGCGTCGATGATCGATCGCGGTTTCTATTTTTTTCGTCTAATCGCCGCTCGCGCCGTCTTCGCTCGCGACGATGGGCGCGTGGTTGCGCCAGTACTCGACGCTCGCGTTGTACTTTTCTCGCTCCAAGGGCACGCCGGAACCGCCCTCCTCTCTTCCCAACGCGTTTCGCATCATCGTGATCGGTTGCATCGGCGTCTCGTAATCCTCGTTTTGCGCCTTGACGCTGATGATCCCCCACGGCGCGTTCGGTAACGGCGGTCTCGCGCCCTTGCTCGGCACCGCCGCGCGTTCGAGCTCCAACTGCTCGCGCGAATATAAAATCACATCCAAGTGCGTCGCCTCCGGTGCCTCCACGTCCGACGCCTGAAACCAACGCGTCAAGACGGCCAACTCTGCGTCCGACCGCGCGCTGTACCCACTCTTTAAGAGGTGCGCGTTCGCCTTCGTGATCTCCACGTTGCCCACCTTGGCGCCGACAAAGTTTGGCACGAAGACGTGCTTGCAAAACGGCGCGTACCCATCCACGAGCGGCGATCGCCCGCTCGAGTGCGCCTCTTGAATCTTACGCACGAACGCCGCCTTATCGAACGAGATTCTCGTCCCACTGTACCGCTCGTCGTCCCACTGTCGAATCGCAAATTCATCCAAAAAAAAAGTCTCCGTCACCAACCCATCGTCGCTCGCCTCGGTCGCCATCGCGCGCGTCGACGCCCCGCACGCTCGACGCGCGATCGATCCTCTCGCGCGCGTCGCTCGAACGACGCTTTTTACGCGCGCACACGCGCGCATGCGACGTAATGACGATCGCGATCGATCGCCGACCCGCGCGCCGCCGCCGGGCCGGCCCGCATTCACGCGCGCGCCGGTCGCGCGAGCGGTGCGAGTCGGTGACGACGACGCGCGGTCGAGGACGACCGACGAACGCTCGACGCACTCTCGCGCGCGGTCGGTGACGCGAGCGACGCCATGGACGCGCGCGAACACGGTCCGAGAGGCGACGGGGGCGGCGGTTTGTTCGCGAGCGGGCTGGGGGAGTATCGCAAGCTTCCCGTGAAGAGGTACGCGGCGTCGGCGACGCGAGAGACGGCGGAGGGGAGGTATTGGCGAGAGTATAAGTCGACGACGCTGGCGGAGCAGGTGAACGGGGTGACGAGCGTGAGTTACGGAGGGGCGGGGGCGAGCGGGGGCGAGCGAGGGACGCTGGCGGCGACGAGCGGAGCGAGGGTGACGCTGTATGCGCCGAGTGGGGCGAGGAAATTGCGAACGTTCGCGAGGTTTAAGGATATAGCGTACAGTGGAGTGCTCAGAGACGATGGGAAGGCGCTGGCGGTGGGTGGTCAGGCTGGAGTGGTGCAGTTGTTCGATTGCGGGTCGAGGGCGGTGCTGCGAAAGTTTACGTTGCACTCCGCGGCGGTTCGCGCGGTGCGATGGAGCGCGGATAAGCTTCACCTGGCGTCGGCGAGCGATGACGCGACGGTGAGAATATGGGACATTTCGTCGGGTAACTGCGTGCGAAGATACGACGGGCACACGGATTACGTGCGAGCGTTGGAACGGAGTCCGGCGTCGGGCGAGATGTGGGCGAGCGCATCGTATGATCACACGGTGAAGCTGTGGGACGGACGCGTCGGGAGACAGGCGGTGATGACTTTGAATCATGGGTCTCCCGTGGAAGACATCGCGTGGTATCCGAACGGAAATTTGCTCGTGTCCGTGGGAGGCGAAGACATTTGCGTGTGGGACGCCCTCAGCGGCGGCAGGTTGCTCCAAAAGATGCGCAGTCATCAAAAGACCATCACCACGGTGCACGTGCACGAAGACGCGGGACCTCCGTCGTTCGCGTCTGGATACGAGATGACGGGCGACGCGGCGATCGATTCAAAGTCGCCGCGCATGATCACGGGTTCTCTCGACGGTTTCGTCAAAATTCACGAACTCGACACCTTCAGCGTGACGCACTCCATCAAGTATCCGGGTCCCGTCTTGTCGTGCTCGCTCTCGCCGGATTCCAACTGCCTCGCGGTGGGTTTGGCGAACAAGGTGTTGAGCGTGCGTCGACGAACGAAACCTCGAAACGAGGAGGACCGTTCTCTCGGAGGGTATCAAGGCGTTCGCAGCAAGAAGAAGGGCTTCACCGTGAAGAAGCCTCGTCGTTTGGACGCCGGTCACTGGCGATACTTTATTCGTGGACAAAACTCAAAGGCGGCGGCGGACGCGACGAAAGTGCTCCGGCGCCGTCGCATTCATCTCGCGGCGCACGACCGTATGTTGAAGCAGTTTAGATACGGAGACGCGCTCGACGCCTCGCTGCACGTTGGCCGCGCGGAAGTCGTCGCCGCCGTCATCGAAGAAGTCGGTCGACGAGGCGGGTTGCAAAAGGCGCTCGCCAATCGCGACGACGAGTCTTTGCTTCCCATTTTAGAGTACATCGAAAAGAACATCTCCAAGCCCCGCCACACGGCGCAGATGGTGAACATCGCGAACCGCATCGTCGACTTGTACGGCGGAGACGTCGGCGCCAGCGCAACTGTGGATAGCGCTCTACATAGAATCAAGGAGAGGATTAGGACACAGTTGCGATTGCACGACGCACTCACGCAGTTGCAAGGGATGGCGTTGATGATAGCCGGTGCGAATGCTTGAATGTAAAACGAATTTGATTTGATACGATTCACGTTGCTACATCTACTATAACGAGCAGTCGAACGGCATGTCGACTTTATCTAAGGCTCCCTTCAGAGCCAGTGCTAATTTATGGTGCTCCTGCACGAACCACGCGCGATCTAGGGTGAGTTCGAGTCCACAGAGTTCATCCGTCAAACTTTGAGACAAGTCCTCCGCGAGTTTTCTATCATCCTTCGTCGCGGGCGGCAAACGCACGAGACGCGCTAGAGTGGTGTGAAGAATGTGTGCGTCCGAAACGAGCTGTTGCTTCGGCGCGCGCGGAAGTGACTCGCGAAGTCTCCTGCGAAGCTCACTGGGTTCGCCCCGCGACGACTTTTCCGCGTTCCACAGCGCCACGACGACACCCGAACTGGTCACCGCGACCCTCTCCAGGACGACATTCATAGGACAAGATTTCCGCGTCACTTTTTTTATGCTCTCCACTTCGCTCGCAAACTCATCCGCGTTCGCGACGTGTTCCTCCAGGTGATGCGACGCATGAAAAATCGACGCGTGGAACATTTCCGAATCCTGAAGGTAGACGTCGACGCCGGGCGAATACCCAAATCTCTCCAACTGTCTCACCGTGCCGTGGTGCAACATGGCGCTCACCGCGCCCACGGGAAACGGAATCACGATCGCGCGCACCGACACGTCGAGCTTTAACAATCTAGGCGTAATTTTTCCATCCGTCTCGACGGAGAACATGTCGGCGATGCCCAATCCTTGCGACGATTTCGCCCCCTCGGCGAACGCCTCGATCCCGCGCTCGCGCGACATGCGACCCATCTCTGCGTACAATTTCGACCGCGCGAGCGTCGATCCGCGCGGATGCAGCGCGCCCGCCAATCGTTGTCGACACGTGAGCGGCACGTCCGCCCACTCTGGCGCAAAGTCTCGCCTCCACGGCGCGGCGAACGCCTTGTGCGTCCATCGAATCCCGCCCTCGAACGCGAGCACAGACGCCAAACACGCGAGCGCCGCATACAACAATCGTTGAAGCACGCGTCGTCGCCGCGACGGTCGCGGCGGTCGATGGTCTCGCGTTCGAACGCCGCGTCGCTGCGTCGCCGACATGTCGGAATCGAATCCAAAATCAATCCAAAATCAATCCAAAATCAATCCTCCTCCAACGTCTCCACCTCGGCGCTCAACGCGCGCTCGGCGACCGACGACTCGCTCACACGCACGCCTCGCTCGACAAACTCTCGAAATCCAGAGTCTGCGTCGCACCGCGCGAACGTCGAACGTGATATCCGCTCGCGATGTCGAGTATAAATCTTCCACACGCGGTCGAGTTCCTCGTCGCGTATAGACGACGCGTCGTCGTCTTTCGGCGAGGAGATGCGCGTCGGCGCGTTTGAATCGCGCGCGTGTGCCGATCTCTCCCGCGTCGACGCCTTCGCGCGCGACATGCGAGCGCGCTCGTGTGCGGGAGAGGCTGACAACATTTTACAAGCAAAACAAACAAAGTAACAAACAACTCGAGACGACGCGCGCGGACGTCTACGTCGCGTCGTGATCCAATTTTAATTTGTGCGTGATCTCATCCTCTCGCCATCGCGCGCCCTCGTCGCCCTCGCCGACGTCTATGTGAAGCGGTTCGTGAGGACGAATGTCGCTCTCGGGACCCTCGGCGTCGCTTCCGCCCAAGTCGACGTCGTAGTAACACCGACTGGGCGGTCGAGGCGCGAAATCAAAGGATGTCGGTTGTGGTTCGCACCAACCGGTCTCGCGACGAAGTGTGATGAAAGCGGCGCTGTTGTGATGCCGCACGTCGTCGGCATCGATGAATTGTGGATAGTTCGGCGCGCTGAAGAGGGTGCAGAGTTTCCCGGCGTCGCCGAGGTCGTGATCGACGCAAAATCCCGTCATGATGGATGGCATCTCCGGTCGATCGCATCTCGCGTCAGGACCCTCGTGCGAACGAATGATGAGTTTTAATCGTTCCCTCTCCATGAACTCGCGCGTCTGCGCCGGTCCAAACTGAATGCCTATGCCTCTGTTTTCGTTGTGACGCAACCCGTCCTCGGCGATGGGGTCGCTCCACAAGACATCGCCCGCGATCATCGATCGCCCCTCACCTATGGGATCGGCGCCGCCCTTGGACGCCTTCTCTAATTCAGCCAACGTTCCGAGTTTCGGATGCATCACCGCGTCTCGTTTATTCAGACTCGAACTCCGAAACAACCCCCCGTGCACCACCAACGTCGCGTCGCCGACGACGCACGCCAACGGCAACTCGGCGCACACCTCCAAAAACAACGGATACAACTTACGTCCCGCCGTCTTCCCGTATTTCACGCTCATCTCTCTCTCGAATCCGTAACACTCGGTACAAAACTCCGTCTCATGATTTCCTCGCAACAATTTCACGCGTTCCGGCGCGCGCACCTTGTGCGCCAACAACAAAAACAAAACCTCGACGCCCCACGCGCCTCGGTCGACAAAATCTCCGTTAAACACGTACGCCCGCCTCTCACACGGTTCACCCGCGACGTGTAACAATCGCAACACGTCGTGATACTGTCCGTGCGTGTCACCGACGACGATCACCTCCTCGCAGTCGTCGCTCGGCGTCAGTCGCGTCAAGGTTTTCTCCGACTTGAGCGCGCGTCTCGCGTGCGCGAATAACTTTTCAACCTCGGTCGCCGAGAGAATCTTCGAGATGCGTCTCGGCACGACATCGCGCGTGTTCGCCTCCATCTTTTCCGCGAGTTCATCGATCCATTCGCGCGTCAACGGCGGCGTCACCTCCATGAATCGATGAATGAGTCGAACGGTTTTTCCCTCGTCCACGCAAACGATCGACCGACCGTGCGCGCGTCGACGTCACGCGCGAGTCTCGACGACACCGTCGCGCGAAAGAGGCGCGATGTGTCTTCGTCGAAAATGACGCGTCCTCGACGCCCGGCCTCGACGTCGCGCGCGCGCGAGTGACGCATGAATGACTGCATGAAGCGTCACTTCCATGCGCTCCACGAGAATCGCGCTCGCGCTCGCGCTCGCGCTTCTCCTCGCGCCGCGTCTCGCGCGAGGCGCGTGCGACACCGCGCCCGCGACACCGAGCGATCGTCGACTCGATCCATCGTCCGCGCGCGTCGCCGTCGCCACGTTTAACGCGCGATGGTTATTCGACGGGGTGAATGACATTGCGCTCTCGCCGTACGTCGACGACGCCGTCGGCGCGCGCGCGCACGCCGACGACGTGCGAGACGTCGTCACGGCGCTCGACGCGGACGTTGTTGTCGTGACGGAGCATGAAAATTGCGAGACGCTGGCGTGGGCGGGGAGCGGGAGGGCGGCGTACGCGTCGTACTTCGTCCCCGGGAAAGATTCGGCGACGACGCAAGAGGTCGGGTTGTTGACGAAAACAGACGTCGCCGAGGACGTGCGACGAACGAACGCGAGGGCGAGGTACGACGCGACGACGAGTGCGTGTGGGTACGACGGTGAACGCGAGAGCGGGGTGAGTAAACACTTTTGGACGAGGATTAAAATTAAAAATCGCTTCGTGAGCGTCGTCGGCGCGCACTTGAAGGCGAATCCCACCGAGGCGAGAAGTTGCGCGCAGAGAGAGGCGCAGGTGGACGTGTTGCGCGCGTTGGTGCGGGAGAGATACGAGGCTGGAGATGCGGTGATCGTGGCGGGGGATTTGAACGATTACAGCGACGCGCACGAGGACGCGGGAGGGAACGCGCCGACGTCTCGCGTCTTGGCGAAATTGAGAGATTTCGACGACGACGGCGTGGACGAGTTGGAGGAAGCGGGTGGACGCGTGCCTCGAGAGCGTCGATACACGTGGCAGAGTGGATCTCGAAGGGCGAAACTGGATTACGTCTTGACGTCCAAGAGCGACGTCGTGATAGTGAACGCGACGATTCGACACGATTTAGTCTCGTCGGCGGTGAGCGATCATTTTCCGCTCTTCGCGGTGGTGGACATTTTACAGACTCGCGACGTGAGTTTGTTGGGGCGCGCGCCGTCGCCGACGACGAATGCGACCGATGGGACGGGGTTTCGCGCGAGACGCGCGTTGATCGCCGTCGCGTTCGTCGTGGCGACGTCGTGTTATTTTCGAATGTGAGTTTGTTTGTAGTAAATTGATTGCAGTAGCGTTAGCGTCGACTATTGTTGCGGGCACCCGTTCGGCTCGGCGTCCGCGGACGCGTTCGTCGCGCCCATGAGCGCCGCCTTATCCGCGGGCGTCGGTTTCAACTTTTTCGCCTCGGGCGCCGCAGGAGCCGCCGTCTGTTGCGGTTCGACGCGTTTCGACGCCGGCGCCTCGCGAAGCGGCGCCACTTCCACGCGTTTCACCGGCGCCGGGAGGACGCGACGAACAGGCGCGGCTTGCACGGGCACGTTCGACGTCAACGTCGGTGCCGCGAATCCTTCGCTCTCTTGCGGTTCGGCGGCGCCCTCCGGCGCGGCGCCGCCGATGGCTTTGAACGCTTGCCTGAGCGCCTCGCGCGTCGAGTTGTCGGCGCTGACGAGTTCTTTGAGTTCGAGCTGTCTCTCCTTCAAATCCGAGGCAACGCCCATGATTTCCTCCAACTCGGCGATGGACGCCTCAGGGGACACGGGTTCGCCCGCGCGTTCGCGCGCGCCTCTGCTCACGCGAGCCGTGCCCGCCTTGAGTTCGGCGACGCGCGCCTCGCAAATTTCAATCGCGCGCGTGTTCGCCGCGAGCGCGTCGTCGTTCGCCTCCAACATTTGACTTGCGATGGAGATTTCGTACAGAGCGCTCGCCAATCGCCTATCCGTCGCGTCCAGATTCGCCTCCAAGAGCGTCAACGACGCCTTGTAATCGCCCAACGCCGCCTCAAACTGAGACTGTTCCATGTTAAACTCGCCGATGGTTTCCAGCACGTCGGCCAATTCGAACGGATACCGTCCATCGCAATCTTCCTCGTACATCACCCGGGCCGTCTCGAGCATCTTCCACGCCAACTCCATGTCCGTCTCGTCCGATTCCTCCTCTTCGTCAGCGTCGTCCCCAGCGTCCTCGGCGTCCTCGGCGTCCTCGGCGTCCTCCTCCTCGGCGACGTCCTCCGCCTCCGCCTCGGCGTCCTCCTTCTCGCCATCCTCCAACCGCGTCCCGCTCGCCTCCGCGTTTGCGCGCACCTGTTCTCCGAACACCGTGCTCTGCGCCTGCGCCCCTCGAAACAAACACTCCCCGTACACGAAGTGCGCGCGCGCCACGCCGTCCGCCCCCGCCTCCGTCCCGGCGACGGAGTTCACCAACTCCTCCAACGCCGTCCCAGCCAACTCGATCGCCTCATCGTGCGCCCCCGCGCGCGATTTCGCGCGCGCGACGTCGAGTTGTTTCAGCGCCGACTCCGCCATCGCTCGCACCGTCGCGCCCACGCGTCCGTCGTCCGTCGAGCTCAAAAACAAAATCAAATCAAAACAAATCAAATGAGTGTCTGAATGACGGCAGCCCCCGCGCGACGGACGCGCTCGCGACGCGCTCGACCGTGTCTTTCAAACACACGAGTCGCGACTCCTCACGCGTTCGCCCGCGCCGTCTCGTTCCGTCGCGGTGTGTCGCCGCGCACGCGTCGTCATCCCGTCGACAGCGCGCCATTTCAAACGCGCGCGAGCACACACTAAATCTCCACATACCTTTAGATCACATCCGTATACGGTGTGTACAATTTAGGGTTTAGAACCACTATTCATATAAACCTCTGTCACCCTCTAACAAAAAACGAACCCACGCGCCCCCCCCCCGCGCCGTCGCATTCATTCAATTCACGCCGTCGCGCACTCGCGCGCGCCACTCGGCCCCGGCCGTTCGCGCGACGGCGACGCGCACCGAACGTGGACATGTCGCTCGTCACGCGCGTCTCGTCGTCGACGCCCGCGCGACGACGGGACGGATGTGGGGCGATTCATCGCGACGGGACGCGTTTCCGCGAGGGCACGCGTCGACGCGCGAACGCGCATGGACGACGCGCGGTGCGCGCGATGGCGGTGGAGACGGGTGAGATGGAGAGAGACGTCTCGACGCGAGCGTTCGAGCGCGGGCGGTGGACGGTGGAGGGGATGACGGCGTCGGTGGTGGCGGCGCGCGCGGCGGCGGGGGCGAGGGCGACCGCGGCGACCGCGGCGGAGGGCGCGGCGAGGGCGGTGTGGGCGAGGCGACGTGGGGATGCGACGTGGGTTCGCGCGAGTGAGTCGTCGGCGTCGTCCGGTTCGGCGGCGGCGTCCGGTTCGGCGGCGGCGTCGGCGAACGGCGCGTCGGCGAACGACGCGGGGACGGGGACGGCGAACGGGTCCGTCGACGCGGGAATCAACGGCGCGGGCGTCGATGGGTCGGCGGTGTCGACGTCGTACGGACACGCGTGGTTGTTCGAGGAGGAACATAAAAGGGCGGACAGGGACCACGAAGGAGGCGCGGGAGGGGCGCGAGTGATTCGAGAGGGGGCGTCGCGGGCGGAGAGGCACCACGGGCACTATTTATCCAAGCCGTACGCCGTATACAGGATCGATGCCAAGGGTCAGCGCATGCCGTATAAGCAAATCATGACGAGGCGACAATTGTTGAGCGACACCGATCTCACGCCTCGGGATTTGCGACGGATCGATCCGACGCTTGGACAGATTACGAACACGCCGGCGGTGATTGTGCGCGAAGACTCGGTGTTGGTGAACATGGGCGTGCGCATGATCATTCGCGCCGATCACGCGCTGTTGCTCGAACCGGACACGATGATGTCGGTGAATTTTCTCGAGTCTTGGAGCCAGCGCATGATGAGAAACACGCCGTCCGAAGCCGAGACCATGCAGGCGCTGCCGTTTGAACTCACCATGGTAGAGGCGGCGTTGCAAGAGACGTGCGCGCAGTTGGAAAACAGATTGGAATACTGCGCGCGAAAGTATCGATCGCTCGAGCGTAAATTACAAATGGGCATCGAGAAGACGACGTTCGACGAGATGCGCTTCATGAAGCAGGCGCTCGTGCAACTCGAGACGCGCGTCTCCGCCATTCGCGACGAAATTCTCGACACGCTCGACGACGAAGACGACATCGAGCGCATGACGTTATCGTCGCAAGCCACCGGCACGGCGAAAGAGGAGGAACAAGAGGAGGTGCAAAACTTGCTCGAATATTATCTGCAGCAGACGGAGGCGGTGCACGGCGCCACCGAGGCGTTACTCGAAAACACGAGAGATCTCGACGAGTCCATCTCCGTCACCTTGTCCGCGCGTCGACTCGAGGTGAGCAAGATTGAACTCATTTTGTCCATCGTCAGCTTCGCCGCCGCGATCGGGGCCGTCGTGACCGGTATTTTCGGCATGAACTTGACGTCGACGTTCGAGTCGAGCATTTTCGCCTTTTACCTGTGCACGTCGCTCCTCATCACCGCGTGCGCGGGCTTGTCTCTCTGGCTGTACCGCCTGTGCAAAAAGCGCGGTATTTTATGAGCGAGCGATGAACGGAAACGAACGAACGAATCATCGTTCGCTCCGTCGTCGCTTCGCTCGCGTGTTGTTTTCCCGTTGTTTCCCCCCGCGCGCCTCTTGTTTTCGCCGTCGCCGAATCGAATCGTCGCCGATTCGCGCGAACGCTCCAAGCTATTACTCCGCGTGATTCTGAAATCACCAGACGACGGAATGAAACGTTGTGTTTCGACAGCGCACCGCACACGTCGTAGAAAGAAATCTTGTGTTACATTACGCGTCTCGCATCATTCACTCGTTCGACGCGTCCCCGCGCCTCGTCTCTCCGCCCCCCCCTCCCCCCTCTTTCCGTCTCTCCCACTCCCGCGCGAACGCCTCCCCCGCCCGTCGCGCGCGCGCCTCCCCCTCGCACATCTCCTCCACAGTCGCCTCTCTCCTCGCCCACCCCTCGCCTCGCCTCGGTCTCGGCCACGACATCATCGGTCCTCGAAACACTTCGCGCGTCACCGCGTCCACGTCCGACTCTCGCGCCCCCACGCGCTCGAGCGCGGCGTGCACGCGCGCGCGCGCGCCCTCGCGCACCGCGCGCACCACCGTACGCACCACCCCGAGCATGGCGCCGCGAGACGCGTCGCGCGCGTCGCGACGACGGGTGACGACGTCCCGGAGGTGGTTGACGAAATTGTGAATTGTCGATTGTGACGAACGGTCGTCGACGCGAGACGACGACGCGCGAACGAACGAACGCGAACGAACGCGCGAACGAACGCGCGAACGTCGTCTATGGGTCTTCGAAGTCGAGACTCGATCGCGCGCGCGAACAGCGTGGTGAACGAACGCGCGGCGAGGCGAGGCGTGCGCGGATTGAAGACGACATTTCGTGGGAAGAAGGAGGCGGCGCACGGCGAGGCGTCGGTGGATGAGGTGAACGCGACCGCGGTGGGGAAGAAGCGCGACGCTCGCGGTCGCGCGCGCATCAAGTGGCCGGATCAGTCGAGCGCGTCCGAGGTGCGAGCGCCCGAGGAGGATGAGGAGGACGAGGAGGCGCGCGCGCGGAGGGAGGACGAGGCGACGACGACGGGCGCGAGCGGTGGAGACGACGTCGAGTCGTCGACGACGACGTCGACGTCTAAACCGAAACCGAAACGACCGCCGCTCGAGACGTTGATCGAATACGAAGTCACCGAGAGCGAGGGGTCGCTCGATACGTTTCAACGGCTTCCGAGCGCGGGCGCGGGCGAACACGTGGGCGCGTACGGCGACGCGGACAGCAGCGACGATAGTTTCGACACCGAGGACGACATTCAAGCGATGCGCCAGGCGATGCAGGATCTGAAGTACGGCGAGAACGATAAGTGTTGCTGCGTCGTGCAGTGACGAATACATAGAAGAAATTTGGCGAGACGACGTCTCGTCGTATGTAAAGAACCGAAAGCAATCACGATAGCGTCACATTCGTGCGCGCATGGCGACGCTCGCGAGCGGTCGTGCGCGCGTCGCGGTATCGACGTCGTCGTCGTCGTCGTCGTCGTCGCGCGTCGCGCGTGCGCGGGCATCGCGCGTCGCGGCGAAGGCGAGCGCGGAGACGCATCGGTTCGGCATCGGGCGTGGGTCGAGCGCGACGTATCGCGAGCGCGCGCCGACGACGTACGAGGACGGCGTCGCGGATTCGCTCGCCATCGCGCTGTTTAACGCCAAGCTTCGCGCCGTCGTCGGTGAGGGCGACGAGGAGGAGCGGGCGCTGCGAGGTTTCGATAGGCTGGTGGCGCTGAGCGAACGACTCGCCGAGGGACGGGACGCGGAGGCGCAGCGAGACGCCGTCACGAGGGCGCTTTTGAGCATAATTCCGGCGCCGGTGCGATATTTATTTAAAAAGCTCATCGCGCCGGCGACGTGGGTGGACGAGATGAATGCGGTGGTGACGCGAGAGGCGTTCGCGTGGCTCGTCGGACCGTGCGAGGTTGTGCCCAGAGAGAGCGACGGGGCGATGGCGAGCGTGAAATTGCACAAGTGTAGGTATCTCGAACAGAGCGGATGCACGGCGTCGTGCGCAAACTTTTGTAAGGTGCCGACGCAGCGGTTCTTCAAGGAGGCGTTCGGGGTGGACGCGAGACTCGATCCGAACCACGAGGACGGGAGTTGTTTGATGACGTTCGGCGCGAAACCGGACGTCGTGGACGCCGCGTTCGCGGCGCCGTGTTACGAGACGTGCGCCAAGGGATGTAAGAGCGCCCCGAACGCGCCGTGTCATCGGTTAGGATCACAACCGGAGCGTTAGGCGCTGGAAAGCGCGCGATTGATTGATGTACTGTAGAAGCAGTGTAAAATGACAACTTGTGGATTTTAAAGAAAAGAATGCACTCGCGACGAGTTTACCACGGGATTTGCAAACCGTCCTCGCAGTTGATGAACAGACCGTTGTATTCCGGCGTCATGAGACCGATCTCGTGGAGCACGCGCTTGGCGCCGACGGCGGGATCGACCGCGCCTTCGATTTCCCAAATCTTGGCGTACTTGGCCGTCATGTCCGTCTTGTTGAAACCGGGATGGAGCACCTGAACCATGATGCCCTCGTGCTTCAACTCCTGCGCCAAGAGCTTCGATCCCATGTTAGCCGCGGCTTTGGACATGTGGTGACCGTAATCACCGCCCGTTGGGTTCTGGACCTCTCGCCACGTCACCGAACCGCCCTGAGACGTCACCATGGCCACCTTCGATCCCTTTGCAATCTTACCCTCACGATACAACGCCGTGGTCACGCGCAACGGTCCGACGGCGCAGATGTCGATCATTTTCATCTCTTCATCGAACGCCATCGTCCCATCCGTCACCTTTTCCACCGGTTCATAAAAGTATCCCGCGTTGTTCACGACGACGTCCAACGGCGCCGACACCTCTCGCGCCATGCGTTCGCAGCTCGCCGTGTCCGTCACGTCCACCCCCTCGATGATCTCCTCCGGATTTAACGCTCGCAATTCATCGCTCGCTTTCCGACACGTGGCGACGATCTTCGCCCCCTTGGCCGCCAACTCTCGGCACAGCGCCAAACCGATGCCGCGGTTGGCGCCCGTGACGAGCACGCGCGTCCCCGCGAGAAACGACCCATCGTACACCGCGTCGATGTCCATCACGCGCGGCGCGTTCGCCGCCTTGGCCTTGGCGAACCGTTTCACCTGATCCGCCGTCGTGAATCCCTCGGGCGGCGTCTCGCTCGTAAAGGCGGACTGCGCGCTCGTCGCGGTGGTCGTCGTCATCGCGCCTCGTCTCGTCGTCGTCGTCGTCGCGCGTTGTCGATGTCGTCGTCGTTTCGTCGCCGCGACGGTGACCGCGCCGATCGCTCGCGTCGCGCACCGGTGCATACCAATCTCACGGTCGGGCGCGCGGTCGGCGGTTCGTCGACGCGCGCGTCAAAGTGTCGTCGTCGTCGATTCCATCTCTTCTTCGCCCGATCGGCGGTAGAGACGGGCGCGTCGACGAACCGCGCGCCCGACGAGCGCGAGCGCCATGCTTCGATCGATGCGTGGATTCGACGCGTACACGCGCGCGGCGCCGCACCTGACGAGAAAGACGCGCACGGGGGCGTACATATCCATCGTCGGCGTCGTCCTGGCGCTGAGCCTCGGATGCGTCGAGTTGGTTGATTTTCTCACGCCCGCGCGCACGAAGACGATGGCGGTGGACGATGCGCGGGGTGAGATGCTCGCGGTTGATGTGGACGTGGTGTTTCCGCGCATGCCGTGTCAGATGCTGTACGTGGACGCGTACGACGCGAGCGGGAAACACGAGGTGGACGTGCGGGGACAATTGATAAAGACGCGGTTGGACGCCGCGGGACGGACGAAAGGGGATTACGAGAGCGCGGGTGGGGTGGATTTGGGGGGATTGGTGATGTTTCAGCGAAAACCTGGACACTCGGACGAGGTGAAAAACGCGAAGATGGACATGGAGGGGTGTCGGTTGCACGGACGCGTCGAGGCGCAGCGCGTGGCGGGGACGCTGCGCGTCTCCACGGGACCGGAGAGTTATGGGTTACTGCGCGACGTGTTTAAAAATCCGTGGGACATCGACGCGAGACACGAGGTGAAGAAATTCGCGTTCGGGTCGGAGTTTCCGGGGGCGGTGAATCCTCTGAATGGCGTTCGGCGCAGGGAGGAAAAATCGGGCGTGTACAAGTATTTTATGAAAGTCGTGCCGACTCAATACTCGTCGTCTCGTCTGCTCCTCGGACTCATACCGTGGACGTACAGGTTGAAGACGAATCAATATAGCGTCACCGAACATTACGCGGAAACGCATCACTGGGGTGAAGTTCCGCAGGTGCACTTCATCTACGATTTATCCGCCATCACCGTGAACATCGCCGTGTCGTCCAAGAGCGTGGTGTACTTTCTCACCAAGACGTTGGCGACGATGGGAGGGGTGTTCGCGCTGACGCGCACGGTGGACCGATACGTCGACGTCGCCCTTCGAGTGGCGTCCCGTTCGCAGGGTCACGCCGAATGAAATGATTCAAATCGTTTCGACTATGTGATGGAGTATTACATTTCGCGGCGGCGCTAGCTAGCATATCACGTGTGTAATTCATTTCGCTTTAGCTCATTCTACGCTCTGAGGCCAGGTTTCGGTGACGTCACCTCCGGCGCACTCATTTCGAGCGTCGGCGTCGTGCTCTCGACTTTACTGAGCGTCTGCGCGGTTTGCGTGCACTCGATCGCTTGGTGCCACCATTGGTCTTCGTCGTCTTCGTCGTCCCACTCGATGCCGTCCATGATTTGCGCGCACATGGCTTCGGTGGAGAGTTCTTCCTCCGCCGGTGATTCCTTTTTGGCGTCTTCGCGGTCGTCCGATCCTTGATCGTGTTCATCCGCGTCGACGAGAGCCGCCAAATCGACGTCAAAGTCGTCGTCGTCGGTCAACATCGGAGCCTGGTACGTGCCGTCTATGGTCTCATCCGGGGTGTCTCGCGGTTTTTGAGGCACGTGGGTGCGTTTTCTAACGTCCAGGTCGTCGAAATAATCGTCTTCGGCGAGCATTGGCGCCTTGTACGCGTCGACGGGAGGACGCGCGCGATCGGCGTTCGGTTTGTCGATGTTGCGCATGAGCGGATCGTCTCCAGTTGTGGCGTTGGTCGACGTCGCCTTTTGAAAGAAATTCGTGATTGGCGTGTTTCTCATCGATTTCCGAGGCGACACCGCCGTGATTGACGTTCTTCGACGCTTACCAGACTTTGAATTTTCAGCGCAACTCGCCGGTTCTTCCTGCTTTGGCGGGTTCTCGGCGTGGTGCTCGAAAAAGCTCTGCAGACTCTCCAGATGCGCGTCGAAACGAGCCGGTGCTCGTTGCATCGCCGGTCGAAGCCACTTTGGAAGCGATTGCAGATGTTGCTGCGTGAATCGCTGATCGACGAGCATGATGGCACCGTGATCGTATCGATGTCGCAACATTCTCCCGACGCACTGATTGAGCGCTCGCCACGCTTGTTGGTCGTACCACTTGGAACCGCTCATCAAGCCACGGTGTCGTCCCGCGTCGTTGTAGCTGCGCTTTTCCGCGACGAGTGGATCTTTAATGTTTGGATACGGAATGCCGACGCAAATTACCGCTCGAGCGTTGGCGTCCGCGAAGTTTATGCCTTCGCTTATTTTACCTCTGCAGACGGCGAGTAGAATGGCGCCTCGACATCGGGCGGTTTTGGGTGCCGGAGCGTACGGATGTTTAGCCGCGTTCACGCTCGTCGACACCGCCGCGTAGTACTTGTCCAAGACGTTTTCGAGCGTGGGCGGTTTCTTGCCGTATGAGTTCTTCTTGTTCGGTTCTTGAAAAATCTTCTTCCCGCTCGATTGCTCGATGGCGCGCCACAAACCCGTCTCGCGCCAACGTCGAACGATGCTGTCCATGAGACTGTACGATGGAAAGAACATCAGCATACCGTGAGGAACGGTCTGTGCCCACTGTTGCAAACTCGCGCCGAGTTCGTCCTGGAACGCGTGATCACCGCGCGATTTAAATCCGGCGTTGAGCGGAACGTCTCTCGGACCGGCGGCGATGAGTCCGCCCCACACCTGCTTCTGCATGTCGATGCAATGCTGCGCCTCCATTCGAATCGGAAAATCGTTCCCGAGCTCACTCGCAAACGAGTTGAGCGGTGCGAGCGTACCGGACGAGAGCACGACGGAGCGAGCGCCGTTTTCTCCGGTGAGTTCCGAAAACGCCAACGCCGGATTGAGCGCAGAGAAGTTCAACCTGACAATTTCGTTGACGGGCAAAGTAGACTTTGTGCGCTGCGTCGTCGCCACCTTGTCGTCGTCTAACGTCTTCGTCAAGAAAATTCGATAATCGCGTCCCGTGCGGTCCCCGCGCGAGAGTAAAAACTTGATTGGAATCAACACCTTCTCGCACGTGTTGAAAACGCCGTTGGACACGCGCTCTTTGGGATCTTTGTGTTCTAGATTGAATTTCGTAATCTCATCCAGGGCTTTCATGACGCCGAGCACGCTCGCTTCCGTGAGTCCCGCGTTTGAGAGCACCTGTAACGTCGTTTCGCCGCGAATCATCGTCGACCACGCATCCAGAGACGTCTTCTGAAGACTGACGCACAGTTGAAGAAACCACTCGTACAAATTGTTCATCGTCTGCGCCACTAAATCGCACTCACTCTTGTGCACCGTCAGACGCCTGCTCATGTCGCGCAATTGATCGACGGCATTCGCCACGTCATCCAAATTGAACTCTTCGCTCGCAGCTTCGCGCGCGATGTCTTCGATGTTGTGCGCCTCGTCGAAGATTATCAACGAATCCTCAATGTCGATATCCATCGCCTTGCGCGTTCGCGGATCCAAGAGATAATTATACGGACAGAAGACGATATCTGCCGACTCGGCCATCATCTTCGACGCAAAGTACGGACACCCTCGCTTCTTCACGCCCATCTTCATCAAATCCTCGATGTCCAACGGATCGGGATGATTCTTGGCGATGGAGGCCAACTTGCTCGCCGCCTGTCCGGCGTAAAAGCATCCTCGCCCGTCTCCACCGGCGCTCACGTCCATCAGCCGCTTACACTCCTCGTTCACGTTACCGCTCTTATTCACGCTCTTATTCACGCAATAATGTTCCCTCGAGCCCAAGACGACCGATTGCGGCTTGTACGACGTCCTCGCCAACTCGGAGACGATTTGCGCGATTTGCGAGTGCGTCCTCGTGGCGTAATAAATCTTCGGCGCGCGCGTCGACGCACGCTTTCGTCCACCCTGCGCTTTCGACGTCACCGTCGCGCGCGTCTTCTCACCGTCGTCATCATCGTCGTCGTCCTCTCGCCCTTCCGCATCGCTCTCCCCCGTCTCGCCTCGCGCCTCGCCTTTGTCTTCTTTTTCGCCGCCGCGCCCTCTCTCCCGCGCCTCCTCTCTCTCCTCAATCTCTCGCTCTCTCCACGCCAACGCCGCGCACAAAAGAGCCAACGACTTCCCACTCCCCGTGGGCGATTCGATGAGCGCACACGCGCGCTTCGACGCCGCGCGCACCACCTGCGACATCACCTGCATCTGACTCTTGTACGGAACCAACGGACAGCGAATCTCCACCCCACCGAGACGTCCTCTCCACGCGCTCTGCGTGCTCGCCGTCGCGCACGACGCCGATCGACGACGGTCATCGTCGTCGCGCGCGTCGTCGTCGCGGTCGTCGTCGGGCGTCGGCGACGACGCCGACGCGCGAGGCGACATGCGACGACGACGCGCGACGACGAATGCGGCGGTGGGGCGAATCGGGCAGTCATCGTGTCGAGAGGGCGGAGGCGCGCGGGGGTGCCTGGTTTCGAGCGCGGAGAAAACGATCGAGCGCGCGCGGTGAGAAGACGACGGTGAGTGCGACGCGTGAAGAGGGGTGAGTGCGAAGGGTACGATGTGCGCGAAAGTGGTGTTACACGGACGGAGTCATCGAGCGACGACGACGTCGGGAACGTCGACGCCGGCGATGGCGATGGAGACGTCGCGCTCAATGGTGGCGCAGAGAGGGGTGAGAGGAAGCGTCGCGAAGGGCTCTTCGATCTGAATCCCGATTTCGTCGATGCCGAGGACGAGGTAGGCGAGGGTGAAGATGGAGGGGATGGAGAGCCAACCCATGGTGGGGATCAAGGCGAACGGAAGGGTGAGGAGCCAGATGACGAGGGATCTCGTGGAGTGACGAGAGAAACTCAGAGGAATGGGCGTGGCGACGATGCGTTCGCACACGCCTCCGGCGAGACCCATGCCGCTGACGGCTTCTTCAATCTTCCAGTGAATCTCTCTCGGAGTGCCCGCTTCGAGCGCGGCTTTGAGCGTCTTTGAAATCAATAGCAGCGTGTACAGACATCTGTTACCCGTCTTGGCCGACGCCAACACTTCTTCGGCGAGGGGCGCCTCGGTGACGCATCGACGCACGGCTTCGTCGGGGATGTCTCTGAACGCCGTCGGGTCCGTCGGATCGCTGCGCGTGCGACCGGTTCGCAAACGCGTCTTTAACACGTACGCGTACGCCGTGCTCAGCTCCAAGAGTCGTCGCCGCAACGTTGCGTCGGGAATGTACATGGACAACCGCGCGACGTCGCGCACGTGCTTGATGAGCGATCCCCACGCCGTGCGGCCTTCGACGAAGCGCCCGTACGACGAGTTGGTGCGGAACACGAGGACCAAACCGCACAGAGACCCGAGAAACGAGTGCACCGACGCCGGGAGCACCAACGCGCTCGAGTTCAAGTTTGGAATGAGCACGTTCCATCCAAAATGCGCGCACGCGCGCTCTAAAACGCTCGGCAACACCGAGAGCATCGCCGTGTACGCGGCCAAGGCTAAACACGGCTTCAATAATCGCAAAAACACCGTGCTCTGAGGAATCGAGACGAGCTCGGTGATGAACCGGTCCACCATTCTGTGTCGTTCCCACTTATCCTGATCAAACAACTGCGATATGCTCGTTCCCGACGAGATCAACGTTTGATTCAACCCAGGATCTCTGCTCAACAATAATTCTCGCACCGTCTTACGCTTGGTTTCCGCCTCACCGTCGCCCCCAGTCTCCCCCCGCGCCCCGTCCGCGCCCCTCTTGGTCGAAAACGTATACTTCCCGTGCCATCCCTCGACGCCTCCCGCCCCCGCCGCGTCCCCGGAATCATCCTCATCCCTATCCTCCTCCGTCACCATGGCGCGCGCGCGCCCGTTTCGCCCCCCCCGCGCCGTTCCCACCAGTCGACACCTCTCATCGCGTCCAAAGCGCGTCTCGCGCACGTCCCGCGCGCGCCTCGCCTCCACGCGCGCTCGCGCGACGCGCGGCGTCTCCACGCGCGCACGCGCGACGCACACCGCACGCATGGCCGCGCGCGCACGCCTCGCCTCGCCAAGTCGCGTCCACCGTCGGCGTCGGCGTCGTCGAAAAGCGCGACGACCAACTGACGCCTTCGATTCGACCCGGATCGAGCACGTGTGGGTGGATTTCACCGTTCACGACTCATCGAGGAGAGACTCGATGCGCTCTCGACGAAGTGCGTCGTCGGCACTCGCGCGCGCGTGGATTCTCGACATGGCGCGTACGAAGCAAACCGCGCGTAAATCCACGGGTGGGAAGGCGCCGCGCAAGCAGTTGGCGACCAAGGCTGCGAGAAAATCGGCGCCGACGACCGGAGGTGCGCGCGCGCGCGAGCGAGACGTGGCGCGAGACGAGCGAACGGTGACGACGACGGATTCGCGAGTGGCGGTACCGACGGGACGAATGGCGATCGCGACGTGCGGTGGAACGTGGGTCGACGCGCGCGAGTGCGTCGAACGGGGACTGACGAGGGGGTGCACACGATTTTTGCGCGCGCGTTCGTCGTAGGCGTTAAGAAACCGCACCGGTACCGTCCGGGTACCGTCGCGCTTCGTGAGATTCGGTGCGTGTCGAGACGCGAGTGTCAACCCTAAAATAAAACGCGAGCGACGGAGACGACGCGCGCGAAGGCGGATGAATGCCTGACTGACGAGTGCGCGATGAATCGTCGTACGTTTCGATGACGTAGCAAGTACCAAAAGTCTACGGAACTCTTGATCCGCAAGCTCCCGTTCCAACGTCTCGTGCGCGAAATCGCGCAAGACTTTAAGACGGATTTGCGCTTCCAGAGCACCGCCGTGTTGGCGCTCCAAGAGGCGTCGGAAGCGTACCTCGTCGGTCTCTTTGAAGACACCAACTTGTGCGCCATCCACGCCAAGCGTGTCACCATCATGCCGAAGGACATTCAACTCGCTCGACGCATCCGCGGTGAACGCGCGTAAGAGACGCCTCGCCCGCAAAACGCCTCTCGACGCCTTCGAATCGACGCGCGTCGTCGCGTCCTGGAAAGGACGCGCGGCTCGTCGATGGCGGTGGATGGACAGACGCGAACGATGTACTGTGTGTTTTACGTGAATGAATGGTTTAACGCCAATCTACCTGTAATACTGAATCAAATTGATCAAATAAATAAACTACGAACGCGGCGTCTACACGAAGTCGGCACCGAGTCTGGTCAACCGCAGGTACGCGTCGACGAAATCGGTGTAGAAGGCGTCTTGATCGTTCGCGTAGCGCTTAATCCACTCCATGCTCTCCGCGTCCTCTCTCATGTACTGATCGCTCGGCAAACCGATGTGCTCAGCCATCTCCGCCTCGTCCTTCGTCATGTTGGGCTTGTGCCACGGATCGGCGACGAGGGTGACGTAATACGCGTTATCGAACGTGTACGCGTCACCGAATCCTTTTCCACCTATGGTGTGCGCCCCGGCGAGCGCGACCATATCGCGCGTGTTGATTCCACTCCGCGCGAAGTGTTCGCGCATGTCTTTTCCGCTCAATGTCTGCTCCGGCATTCTATTTTCCGGATCAGCCTCGTCGGCGTCGACGCGACCGAGCGGCACGCGCTCCATGAACGATGGTCCTCCGGTAAACTCCACCGCGTACGCGCCCGCGCACGCGATCATATCCGCAAAAGATACTTTACCCTCCGCCGCGGTTCCGTCGAGGGCGTCGTAAGCGCTCTTCACCACGCTCAGTCCTCGTTTCAAGCCGAACGATTCCGGTCGGTTGAGTTCGTATCGCACGCTCGCGTTCATGCCTCCATCCTTGGCGCTCTCCAAGTACGTTCCCGCGTCGTGAAACACCAATCGCAACACCGCTGGACACTTCGTCTTCACGACCTTGGCTTCGAGCGCCGCTCGAATCGCTCGACGAACGTCGTCCTCGTCGCTATCGCGCGTACGAGAGGAAAAGCGTCGTCAGTCTCGTCTCTCCGCGCGCGCGCGCTCGTCACTCGCCTCAGACGCCGCGCGCGCGTCACCTCGCGCGCGAACGATCGCGACGCGATGCGCGTCGACTCTCTCGCGCGTACCTCGCCGCGAACGCCGGTCCCTTCCCGCGCGTCGCCGCGCTCAAGATGAACGCGCTCAGGCCCACGACCGCCGTCTCTCGTCTCGACACCGCGCGTGTCGATCGACGCGTCGACGACGACGCGTGCGACGACGACGACGAGGAGGAGGAGGACGCGCGCGTTGTCGCCGATCGGTTCGCGGGCGCGCTACGCGCGCGCGCCGTCATCATGACGCGTCGATGAACGAGGCGAGTTGTCCCGAGGAAACGTCCCGCGTCTTCACACTCAGCCTCTCGGACGCCCGCGCGGCGGTGGAGACATTCGACGTCGACGAAGCGCGCATGGCGGCGGTGACGATGGAGAAACCTGATAAGAAAATTCTCGAGAGAGGTTTCAAACGCGTTCGGACAAAAACGCTCGACGATAGCGTGGAGCACGAAGGGGTTGCAGAGACTCTCGGAGAGCGCGAAGTCGCGAGCGCCGCTTCGGAAGAGACGGAAGAGACGGCGAGCTTCGAAGAAAACGATGTGATGATGCGAAAGGAGATCAAGGAAGTTTTCCCGCTTGTGTTACGTCTGGCTCGTGGTTTCAACACCGCCGTGAGCGCTTTCGTTCGTGTGCCGGCGCAGGTGCTCGTCACTTTCGTCGCGCTCGTCACCATTCCAACCATTTCCCACGTGCAAGTCCTTTGTACCCTATTGTGCTTCTGGGCAATCGTGAGTCGATAGATTCCGCGACGTTGAATAGCGAATTGCGACGCGCGTGTTCTCGAAAACGTCGTGACTGACCATGGCGCGAACACAGCACGCAGCGGCGAACCTCATGAGCTTTGTTCGGCCAGTTGCGGGCACGTCCCCGGGACTGAAAGCGCTCTATAAACACGTAGAGAGCGAAACAAATTTCTTCAGAGAGAGATTCCAATTCTTGCTTCCGAGAACACCGACGAGCCTCAGTCACACGAATCACACGGCGTGGGATAACGCCGTCAAGAATGCCGAGTGCGCGGAGGCGCTCAAGCACCTCCACGCGCGAATGAAGACGAACTCACGACGTACGGAACCAATCACCGGCGTCACGCAGGACGAAATGGACACCATCCTGCACGCGAACGCCCTGTTGTCTGAGAAACAAAACGTTGACGTTTACGGATGACTACACAAACTACACTACCGTTCCTAGATTTCGTTTACAAGAGCTCAAAATTTGATTGGTTTCAGAGGAGGAGCCCTCGTCTCCGGCAAGTCTAATTCAGCGTCTAATTCTTCGTCCACGGGACCCACGAGCGCACTGCGCGAATAGAAAACGTACGAGACGATGTTTTTCAAAAGTCAGTCTCAAGCGCGCGGTCGTCATCGTTCGCCTCCTTCCCCTCGTCTCGCGTCCGCGCGTCGCCCGTCTCGAGAAACGTCCTCCCCGCGCGTTCGAATCCGTCAAAAGTACGCACACATTATCGCCTCGTATCATGTACAACCCCAGAGGCGCCTCCTCCACCCCTCGCTCGCTCGAATACACCCTCTCCGAACACCCCTCCAGGATCACGTTCGTCACCTGGTCAAAACCTCGCAGCGTCCCCACGACGTGTCTCCCATCGTTCGTGATGACGTGCACGCGCGCGTCCACCATCCCCGCCAACGACGGCGCGTGTCCACCACCACCGCCTCCTCCACCACCACCACCTCCGCGTCCTCCTCGTCCCCCACGCATCATCGCACCCTCCTCGTCCTCGTCCTCGTCCTCGCGCCCGTCGTCCTCGTCGTCGAGTGCGGACGAACGGCCCGACGCGTTCGACCGGTGGACGCCGACCGAAAACGCACACCTCGCGAGGCCGACGGCGTCGATCGATCGCTCGATCGATCGATCGATCGGTCGGCACCCCACCCCTTCGTGAACGGTCGACCGGTCGACCGAGGTCGCGCGCGATATCGGCGCGCGCGCCTCACCGTTGTGATTCCCTTCCGCGCAAAGCGCTCTCGATGGTGATTGTATGGAGAGGCGTGCCGTCGTGCGTGTGTCTTGTGTGTGATGATACACGGACTTTTCACTCGTAGTGTATGGTTTTGAACGGGATGTCGATGACGACGGATGATGACGGACGAGACCGAGACCGGGCTCGCGCGCGTCCGCCGCCGTCCGCAGTCGTCGGTCGTCCGCGCGCGGGGTGTCGCGCGAGGCGCCCGGGACGAGGCGCGAGCGTCGTTCGCGCGCGTGAGTGCGTGCGAGGGGGCGGAAAAAGTTTTTCGTGAGCGCATCGTCGCCTCGCGCGCGCTCGAGCGACGTCGGTGTCGCGCGGAGAGGCGTCGAGAGGGGGTGGTGCGAAGGCCAATCTCATCTCGCGCGCGCGGCGCGGGCGAATCGTGCGCGAACGAGAGATCTCGGAGGAGGTGTTCGCGACGTGCGAGCGGTGAGAAGGCGCGAGCGCGTTTGAGGCGCGCGAGGGGAAATCGTAGCGTCGATCGAGCGCGCGAACGTCGTCGAGGCGAGCGTCGAGGCGAGCGTCGAGGCGTGTGAGCGAATCTCACCCAACACCACCCAGGGCCGCGCGAAGGGGGTCGCGACGGGTCAGGACTCGTCAGTTTTGACGGGATCTTGCTCTTTTCAAACGAGAGTTTGAGAAGCTTTCTCACCAGTTTTTTCAAAAGGGCGCGTCGTATTCGACCCCTCACGCGAGTTTCGCCAGAGAGAAGGATCGATGTGTCATTAAGACGTCGTTTTCAGCGATAATTCAAGGAACTGGACGCTCGTCGGTCGATTCTGAGGTTGATTCAGACGCGATTGGCGCGAGAGAGAGAGGCGACTCGCGGACCGAGATGGAGGACGCGGAACCGGCCCAGACGGCGCAAGAGCGCTCCGCGATGGGAGAAGATGCCGCAGATGCGAACGGTAAGCTCTCTTCGGGTGAAGCCGAGTCACCAAAGGCGGTGAATGGGAAGGCTGAAGACGCGCCGACGGAGGAGGCGACGCGAGACGAGGTCAACGTCGACTCGCAGGAGGAAGCTTCAGACCCAGCGGAGATTGATGACGATCCAGAAGAGGAGACGACCAAGTTTGTAGAGTGGGATCCGACCGGACGCTTCGGACGGACAACGGAGCTTCTCGGACGCGGTACGTACAAGAATGTGTACAAGGCGTTCGACGAAGAGGAGGGCATGGACGTCGCGTGGAACCAAGTCAAAGTTCACGGTTTGCCCGCGGCGGAGAAGGCGCGGTTGTTGAGTGAGGTTGAGATTTTGAAGAGACTCGATCACAAAAATGTGCTCAAGTTTTATCACTCGTGGAACACGATTGATGAGAAGACTGGCGAAGTCAGCGTAAACTTCATCACCGAGGCGTGCGCGGGGACTCTCAACAAGTACGCCGCTCGATTCAAAAACAATCTGGATATGCGGGCCGTTAAAAGCTGGTCTCGACAAATTTTACGAGGTTTAGCGTATTTGCACGCGCACGAGCCACCGATTGTTCATCGTGACCTGAAGTGCGACAACATTTTCGTCAACGGCAACGCCGGAGAAATCAAAATCGGAGACTTGGGGCTCGCCGCGATGTTGGACCACCAACGCACCCACAGCGTTATCGGAACGCCCGAATTTATGGCGCCAGAGCTTTACGAAGAGGATTACGACGAGCGAGTGGATATTTACTCCTTCGGTATGTGCCTCATCGAACTGGTGACTTTCGAGTGCCCGTATTGCGAGTGCAAGAATCCGGCGCAAATTTACAAGCGCGTGTCGAGTGGGGTTCCACCAGCCTCCCTCGAAAAGATCAAGGAGAAAGGTGACGACATTTACGAATTCATTTCGCTCGCCATCGCACCGGCTGACCAACGGCCCACGGCGCAACAACTCTTGGATCACAAGTGGTTGATGAAGAAGGAAAAGAAGACCATGGTGCCGAGGCGAGTGGTCGAGGAGGAGCCGGAGGTGCCGCGACCCATCGTCAGAGAAGACGAAGAGCTCCAGGCGGAACTTCCGTTGGCCGCCGACAGCGGTCGCAAGATTGTGCGCGTGTATTCGGAAGCGGATACGACGGAACCTCCGTCGCACAAGCGCGGCGCTTCGCTAGACGTGCGCGTCAAGGGGACGTTTTTGGAAGACAATTCTCTTCGTTTACGCCTGAGAATCGCCGACTCGTCCGGTCAAAATCGAACTGTTGAGTTTCCTTTTAATACTGGAACGGACAGCGCTCGGTCTGTCGCGACCGAGATGGTGGAGGCTCTCAGCCTAGAGTCGAGCGCCGTGGAGGCGATTGAGAGAGAGATAGAGAAGGAGGTGAAATACTTGGAGGATGAGAAGAGGGGTTTCTGCGTACGCGACGAAAGCAAGAGACCGAGTGCGGATAATAGCGGTGCGTCGAGTCCCGAGGCAGCGCGAACTCAAGACGCTGTTTCGAGTCAAGATGGTCCCGCGGTGACGGCAAACGTCGGACACTCAGACTTCGTCATGCGCACACCGTCGACGGAGTCGCTTTCCGATAAGGCGCGAATCCTCTTGGACGACAATACGATCGTTCCGCAGTCGCAACCGATGGTGGCGCGCGAAGATCATACGTCTCGTCCGAAGAGCGCATTCGAGGCGTTGAAGCAACATGATACCATGTCCCTCTTGCAGTCCGCCGCGGGGAGCGGAGGATCGAGTCCGGGCGAGACGTCGCCGCCGGCGCATCCGGCTCCGCCGCAGTCTGCGCCCGTCGCGCCGGCTGACGTGGCTGCGTCGTTGGAACAGTTTGCTGTGGCTGCGAAGCCCCCTCGCGTGCCCGCGACGACGGCGGTACCTCAACCGCACATGTCCGAGCACGTCATGCAGGAAGTGCATCGAGTTTTCGAACAACCCGACCTCGGCGATCGAAGCTCAGATGGTGGATCCTCCTACGTGAATGAGGAAGAAGAGGAAGAGATGGAAGAACTTCGATTGCTTGAAGAGCTCGAGCTTCAGCAGCAACAGGAGGAGGCTGAAATGCGACAGCGGCACACGACTGAAAGGCAACAAAAGTTGCGCTCTCTACAGAAGAAACGCATCGAGCGCACGGCGAGTAAGATGGCCTTGCTCGCGGCTTCTGATACCGGATCAGAGTCCGCTCGCGCTGAAAGGCACTCTCGAGCGCCAACACCCGCTCCGACGCAGACTCATCCGACGACGCGTCTCAGCAACGCGCAGAGCGCGAGCTCTCTCCATCATGGTTTGCCGCCTCAGCCGCCGCCCTCGGCGGCGCCTGCCCCTGCTCCTGCTCCCACCCCCAACACCACCCCCACCGCACCGCAGCACCAAAGTGCGATGTCGACGCCAACATCACCACCTCCCGCGCACGTACCAGAGCCTACCACGACTGGCGCCGTCCAGCAACCACACGCACCACACGTGAGTGAGTACTCGGTCGCTTCCTCGCACGCGTTGCACTTGCAGACGGACAGCGCGACGCTGAGTAGGACAGCATCACAAAGATCGATGAGAAGCGACAGCGACGTTAAAGGTGACGAGGCACATCTTCCGCCCGAAGAGCAAGCCAAGTTAGCAAAGGAAAAGAAGCGCATCGAGGCTCTTGCGAAGATGCAAATGATGGAGGAGAGTTCTTTGCTCTCGCTCGACAGCAAGTCAACTTTTTCAAAGGGTTCGAAAATGTCGTTGAGCTCTCAAGCCAAGAAGGACTCCGCCGATGACCTCCATCAATCCCAACATCAGACCGACGCGTATTAGTGACGATATCACCGCGATCTAGATAGTTCTACCCAAAAACATGTTCATTCAACACATATGCAAGCTGTAAACCACGCTCCCCTCCCCGCTTGAGAAAAAATATTCATAGTGTAAGATTACAAGCATCGCGCGGCGTTCTAGATGCATTAACCAACCGAACCTTCTAGCTTAAGACTCATGAGCTGGTTCACTTCCGCGGCAAATTCTAAGGGCAATTCGTTGAACACTTCTCTGCAAAAGCCGGAAATGATCACTCCCACCGCTTCCTCTGGATCGATGCCGCGCTGCTGGAAATAAAACAGTTGATCCTCACCAATCTTCGACGTACTCGCCTCGTGCTCCACACGCGAGCTCGGTTCCTTGACTTGAATGTATGGGTACGTGTTCGCTCCGGCCTTGTCACCGATGAGCATGGAGTCGCACTGGGAGTAGTTGCGCGCGCCAGAGGCGTTCGGGCCGACTTGCACCAAACCTCTGTACACGTTCTTACTCTTGCCGGCGCTGATACCCTTACTCACGATGCGGCTACGTGTGTTTTTACCGATGTGAATCATTTTCGTACCCGTGTCCGCTTGCTGCGCGTTGTTCGTCAACGCGACCGAGTAAAACTCGCCGATCGAGTTGTCGCCGGCGAGCACAACGGAAGGATACTTCCACGTGATGGACGAACCCGTCTCAACTTGAGTCCAAGAGATCTTCGAGTTGTCCCCCTTGCACAACCCACGCTTGGTAACAAAGTTGTAAATGCCTCCCTTGCCGTTTTCATCGCCCGCGTACCAGTTCTGGACGGTGGAGTACTTGACCTCGGCGTTCTTGCCGGCGCTAATTTCGACCACCGCCGCGTGCAGCTGGTTATCGTCGTAAGCCGGGGCGGTGCAGCCTTCTAAGTAGCTGACGTAAGAGTCGTCTTCCGCGACGATTAACGTACGTTCAAACTGACCGGCAGACTCGGCGTTGATGCGGAAGTACGTGGACAATTCCATGGGAGAAATGACCCCCTTCGGAATGTACACAAAGGAGCCGTCGCTAAACACCGCGCTGTTCAAGGCGGTGAAATAGTTATCCGCCACGGGAACGACCGAGCCAAGATGTTCCTTGACTAGTTCCGGGTAATCACGCACGGCCTCGGAAATGGAGCAGAAAACGACGCCCGCCTTTAGCAAGTCCTCCTTGAACGTCGTCCCGATGGAAACCGAGTCAAACACGGCGTCGACGGCGACATTCGACAATCGCTTTTGCTCGTTGAGAGGAATTCCGAGCTTATCGAACGTGGCCAGCAACTCGGGATCGACTTCATCCAAGCTCTTTTTCTTTTCCATGGACTTGGGCGCGCTGTAGTACGACACCGCCTGGTAATCAATTTGTGGATACCGATTGTCGCTCCAGTCCGGCTCCTCCATCGTCAACCACTTACGGAACGCCTTCAATCGGAACTCAAGCATCCACTCTGGCTCTTCCTTCTTCGCAGAGATCATGCGAACGACGTCTTCGCTCAATCCCGCGGGAATAGTCTCGGTTTCGATCGTCGTGCTGAAGCCCCACTTGTAGGGCTTGTTCAGCATTTCCTGAATGCGATCCACCTCCTCCTCCTTGGCGCTCGGCGCCGCGATCTTCACCCCGCTCGCGCCTTCAACGCCATCGATTCCCTCACCCGCCGCGCTCGCCATCGTGGCGCCGCCCCGAGACCCCGCTCGAGGTCGCGCCACCGCGCGTCCCGCGCTCGTCCGCGCTCTCGTCCCGGCGCGCGCGTTCGACCCTTTCCCCCGCGCGCTCGCGCTCGCGATCGGCGCGCGCGCCGCGGACATCGAGTGCACCATGTGTTCTCGTGCTCTTTGCCAACCTCTCGCGCGTTCGCTCGTCCACAGGAGTCGCACGGTGACGCGTTCGCGAAGGCGTCCTCGACGTCACCATTTTGTATCAAGGGGAAGGGGGTGGGTCGGGTCGAGTCATGAACCTCTGAATCTACCGAATTCCAAAGGAGAGAAGAAGTCTTACAAGCGTAACGCGAGCGAGAGAGCGGGCGGATGAGAGTTACGCGCATTCGCGAGCGTCGTTGGATTGTGAATCGATGGTGTCCGACGCGCGGGTCTCGCTGGTGGCGAGCGCGCGACGACCACGCTCGGCGAGACGTTCGCGCTTGGCGCGCGCGTCGGCGTCCTCTTCGACGTCGGCGGCGGATGATTTCTGTTCTAATTTCGCTCGAACGGCGGCATCCGCGGCGGCGTTGGCGGGTGGAGGGCGTGCGGTGGCCGTGGTCTGATTGGACGCCTCTCGAGCGAGTCGTCTTCGTTCGGCGAAGGCGCGAGCGGCGGCGCCGACCGGGGCGGAGACTCGCGCGATGACGGGTCGAGCCGCCGGCGGGAACAGCGCGGCGAACGCAAAGTCGGCGCTATCGTCACCTTGCACGCCCGATCCGTGAGGCTGGAAAAATCGAAGGTACACCCATGCGGAGTACGCGCCCCAGATGTCGAATAGAAATAAGCCCACGTGATGGTGTCGACCGCCGCTCATGAACGCGTACGCCGCCGTGAAGCACAGGTACGCTCCAATCAGGTGCTTATTCCGGAGCGCGCGCAGCGACGCCAACGCGTTTGCGATCCCGCGACCTCTACCACCACCCAGCGCGTCTTCTCCGAACACCGGTTCCTCGGGCGACGTCTGTCGAAGCGCGAGCAAGAGCGCTGCCAAGACGCCGTGAAAACCGGCAAATCTGGCAAACAAATAAAATTCATCCCCACCGCTGAAGACGTAGAGCAGACACATGGAAAACCACGACATCGTCGCCGTCGCCACGTTCACCCCGACGACGAATCGCGTCAACTCCTTCGGTCCCCAAATCGGTTCGAGCGCGCGTCCGATGTACAACAAACCGCACACGTCGACGCACGCCGCCGCCAGAGACATTTCATAATACCCGCTCGTCAACAGCGTCCACGGACGCGTAAACACCGCGTACGGCGATAACGCGAACACTTCATCCAACTCTTTCCCAAAAATCGCGAATCTCGCCAACCATCCCGCGATAAGCGTCCCGCAAATCCCCCGCGTCGCCGTCGACGACGTCGCGAACGACGCGCTCAACTCTCTCCTCGCGTTTCTCGCTGCGCGCGCGAACGCTCCCTCGTCAGTCGCCGCGTCGACACGAAACATCGACGAATCGAATCGAATCGAATCGAATCGAAACACGCGCGATCGCACGCCCTCCTCCCGTCGTCCCACGGCGCTCGAGAGATGTGATTGTGATTTCCCACCACCAACCGACGACGTTCACCCATCCCTCGCGTCTCGACGTCCCCATCGTCCACCGCGCGCGCGCGCGCGCGCACCCACGCTCGACGCGATCTTTTCAAATCCATCGTCGTCGTCCTCGTCCTCGTCCGACGCGC
>Ga0181565_10000214_pt1 | contig 40457 bp, 43 predicted proteins | sample 101ome_16_FD_129661 | JGI IMG/M metagenome (GOLD analysis project Ga0181565, IMG submission 129661) | Coastal salt marsh microbial communities from the Groves Creek Marsh, Skidaway Island, Georgia - 101401AT metaG (megahit assembly) | ecosystem: Environmental > Aquatic > Marine > Intertidal... | reverse complement strand
GACCCCGCAGTCCCTGCAGCCCGGTGACCGTGTGGTGGCCTACGCCAGTCCCAGCAACCGCGGCCGGGATCATGAATTCCTGGGGCGCGAATTCATCAAGGCTGATGGCACTCTGGTCCGTGTGTCAGTCGCCTATGCCCGGCAACAGGCCAGGGCTGACCAGCCCGTGGCAACCTCCGTGCTGGGCTCCTGGGTGCCGGATCGCACCAATCTGTTTGCCTGGGTGGCCAGCAGTGACAGCTGGGCACTGACCGCGGCGGGGCAGGCCTCCTTTGATGACTACGACCCCGATCGTCCTTTTGCCCAGGCCAGCTGCATTGCCGCCACGGCCCCGACCCTGATGATGTACCCGACTGCCAATGTGCTGGTTGAACAGCCGGACCACATCGCACTGGATGCCGACTGGATGGGTGCCACCCGTATTCTCTGGACCGACGGTCGTGACCACCCACCGGTTTCAGAGCGCTATTACCAGGGCCATTCAATTGCCCACTGGGAAGACGGCGAGCTGGTCATCGAGACCACGAACTTCGAGCCCAGTCCTATCGGCCATGTCTTCAGCGTTGCCTCGGGACCAGGCAAACGGGTGATCGAACGCCTGGCACTCAATGCCGAAGGTTCATCACTGATGTACCAGTTCACCCTGGAGGATCCGGATTACCTGGCAGCACCAGTCCATGGCGAATATCAATGGCATTACCGGCCCGATGTACGCGCCAGTAGTGAGCCATGCGATCTGGCAGCAGCGAGTCGCTTTCTGCAGGATTGAGACATCCCGGTGAATCCGGTCAAATTATACAATGTTCAATTTATGCCTGATCTGAATCCTTGATCCTGTTCAGCTCATTGACTAACGAGGTCACCATGTCTGCCCGATTACTTTTGACATTGCCGTTGTTGTTCCTGGCAGGGTGCGGCGGAGAGAGTTCGCCGACTGCCCCTGACATTACGCCTGTTGTGGAGGTCGCCGCAGCGATTTCCGAAACTGACCGCATCAATGCCTGGTTTGCGGAAAAAAATGAAGAGCGCCTGGCGTTCAGTCCCATGGAGCTGACCACGCTCAATCGCAAGGACCAGTATGGCGAACTGGACCAGTTCAGCCTAGCCGCTGCCGAGGAACAACTGGCTTGGCATGCCGCCACGATCGAGGAAATGCAGCAGATGTTTTCTTATGACGAACTGGATCTGGAAGCCAAAACCTCGTGGGATACCTGGATCTACATGTACGAGCGCAATCGCGGTATTCAGGATTTTGCCAGCCAGTTCTATATCTTCGAGCAGATGGACGGCACCCATTCGTTCTTTCCCACCTTCCTGATCAATTACCACAAGGTCGATACCCGCGCAGACATGGATGCCTACATCAGCCGGTTGCAACAGGTGGGCAGGGCCATGGGCCAAGAGCTGGAAAAAGCCAGGGCCAATGCCGAACGCCGTGTCAGGGCACCGCGTTTTGCCTATGAGATCGTGCTCGATGAAGCCAGGAAGATCATCAGCGGGGCACCGTTCGACGATACCGTGGCAGAAGACTCGGCTATCTGGACTGATGTCCAGGCCAAGGTCGCCGGCCTGGTGGAGGCCGGTGAAATAGGTGAGGCCCTTGCCGGGACCCTGCTCGAACAGGCCCGTACCGCGCTACTGGAACAGGTTGCCCCGGCTTACCAGGACCTGATCGATTGGATGAGCCAGGATATCGCCAATACCGACCCGCAACCGCGTGGTGTGTGGGCATTGCCGGAGGGCGAGGCTTACTACAACCAGCTGCTGTCCTACTACACCACGACAGACCTGACGGCCGCCGAGATTCACCAGATCGGTCTCGATGAAGTGGAGCGCCTGGTGGCCGAAATGGAAGCGATCAAGGCGGAAGTCGGTTTTGACGGCGAGTTCCTGGCATTCCTGGACGCTGTCAGCTCGGATCCGCAGTTCTATTACGCGAATGACCAGGCGGGGCGGCAGCGCTATATCGATGAAACCAATGCCTACTATGATTTTATTCGCAGCAAGCTCCCGGACTACTTCGGCACGCTACCCAAGGCCGACCTGGTGGTGAAGCGGGTGGAGTCGTTTCGTGAACAGGATGGTGCCCCGGCCCATTACAACCCGAGCAGCCCGGATGGTGAAACACCGGGCACTTACTATGTGCATATGTCGCAGATGGGCGCCAATCCGACTTACGAGATGGAGTCCACGGCCTATCATGAAGGTTTGCCTGGCCATCATATGCAGATTGCCATCTCCCTGGAATCTGAATCCATTCCCGAATTCCGTCGCCAGACCTGGTACAACGCCTATGGTGAAGGCTGGGCCCTGTATACAGAACAACTGGCCTGGGAGATGGGCGCCTATGAAGATCCGTATTCCAACCTAGGACGGCTGTCCAACGAGATCTGGCGTGCGGTACGTCTGGTCGTAGATACCGGTATGCACGCCATGGGCTGGACCAAGGAAGAGGGCGTGAACTATTTTGCCGCCCATACCCTGACAGCGATCGAGTCCGTGGTGGCAGAAATCAATCGCTACCTGGTCATCCCCGGCCAGGCCACCAGCTACAAGATCGGCATGCTCAAGATTCTCGAGCTGCGTGAGCGTACCCGAGAAGCGCTCGGCGATGATTTCGATATCCGTGAATTCCACGACGTGATCCTCACCGGCGGCGCCCTGCCGCTGGATATCCTGGAGCGTCGGGTCAATAACTACATCGCTTCCAAGGGTTAGGCCTGTTTACAGGCTGTAACCGGCACCCGGGCAAATTTGCAGATTTCATGGATTTGCCCGGGTCTGCTTTACTCCTCGCGAAGGGCAGTGATATAACCACTTGTCATAACAAGTGCATGAAGGTGCTGCTGCAATAGCCATCAAGACACCTCAATCACTGACATTTACGGGGGAAGCAGGTTCATGTCCACTACACGCAACTGTCTGATTACTTCGGTCATGGGCTGTGCCGGTCTGTTGCTGGCGGGCGTCACCCTGGCCCAAGAGCTGCCTGACTGGAGTGGCGTCTGGCAGATGCAGGGTGGCACCATTTTCGATGCGGCCACCAAGACCGGTGAAGGCGGTACCACCGCGCCGGGAGTGCGCGAACATCCTCCCTACAATGCTGAATACGAGGCCCGCTACCAGGCCAACCTTGCGCTGCGCGATGCCGGCGCATTTCCCGATCCGAACACAACTTGCGGCCTGCCCTCGGGTTTTCCACGCATGATGAACCTGCCCAACGTGTATGAGTTTGCGGTCACAGACAAGCAGGTCTGGATCATCGCCGAGAACGGCCCCAACATCCTACGCATTTATACCGACCGGGAACATCCGGCACCGGGAGACATGTGGCCCACATTTACCGGCGATTCTGTCGGGCACTGGGAGGGCGAGACCCTGGTGTTTGATACCCTCAGCCTGCACAGTTCCGCTAGTGGCAACACCATCCTGGATCGCACCGGTCTGATCCACAGCGACGCGGTCCATATCACCTCGCGCCTGGGAATCAATGCCGATGGCCTGATGGAACTGGTGATGACCCTTGAGGACGACAAGGCCCTGACAGCGCCCTGGGTAGTCACCAAGCGCTACCGCCGGCTGGAAGAGGGTGCCCGTGCCTATGATTACGCCTGCAATGAAAACAATCGCAACCCGGTAGACCCGGTTACCGGTTGGACCTATACCACGGATACGGAAGGCAATATCATCGATAAAAATCCGGGACAATAACCCGGTTGGCCGGTAATGTGGCCATAACGAGTTCGCCGCGTAAGGGGATAAACATGAACAGACAGACTGTGATCATTGGAGCCGTATTGCTGTTGGCAGGACTGCCCGCCTTGGCGCATCATTCCAACGCCATGTTCGACCAGGACCAGGTGCTGGAAATGACTGGCACAGTGAAGGAATTCCAGTTCACGAATCCCCATTCCTGGATACAGGTCATGGTCGCCAATGGCAACGGTCATGAAATCGAGTGGAGCCTGGAGTGGGGTAGCCCGAATTCACTGGGCCGCGAAGGTATCCGGCCATCCACTTTTCCGCCCGGAAAAACCGTGATGGTGCGCACCTATCCCATGAAGGATGGTTCGCCCGGCGGCCTGTTCATTGGCGCACGATTTGATGACGGTCAGACCGTCGGCAACTGGGAATGACATGCGCGTGAGCGTACAGGACCAGTGAGATATACCCATTCATTTTTAGCGAGTTAGAGACCAGAGAGAACGGAGAGAACGGAGAAGTCATGACATACTTTATCAAACCACTGACCCTGGCCATCCTGGCCATAACGGCGATCGGTCTGCAGGCCCAGCCGGGCGGCGATGATGGCCCGCGTACCCCGACCCCGCGCCTGCCGGATGGCACTGTCGATCTCGGCGGCAACGGTGTCTGGAACCTGCCGTACACCACCAACTTTGCCGCCACCATGGAAGGCTACGAGGATGGCGTCAGGCCGCCGTTCCGGCCCTGGGCCAAAGCCATGTGGGAATACAACCGTTCCAACATGGTGAAGTATGATCCGGAAGGTTTCTGCCTGCCACCGGGTGGCCCGCGTTCGATGGGTACACCGTATCCAGCGGAAATCATCCAGGACAATGACCGCATCATCATCATTTTTGAAGGCGGTGGTCACGTCTGGCGGGAGATTCACATGGACGGCCGCGAACATCCGCCACTGGATGAGCTGAACCCGACCTACTTTGGTCATTCCGTCGGCCACTGGGAAGGCGACACGCTGGTGATCGACACCGTGGGTTACAACGAGAAAACCTGGATTGACTACAACGGCCACATGCACACCGACCAGCTGCATACCATCGAGTACATCACCCGTCCGTACAAGGAAATCATGCATTACGAGGCGGTCATCGACGATCCCGGTGCCTACACCGATACCTGGAAAGTGCAATGGGACATCCGCTGGACTGAAGGCCAGGAGCTGCAGGATTACGTGTGCCAGGAAAACAACAAGTTCCTGCTCGACCTGCATGATGATTACGGCGAGCCGTTCTTCGAAAAAACTGAGGGTCTCTGAGCGCCCCACAGCCAATAAAGTCAGATGTAAAAGTAAAAAAGGCCTGTGTTACAGGCCTTTTTTATGCTCGTCAGGTTTTCCGCAAGCATGAGACCTGCGCGGTCAGTCGGGCCCTGGACTGACCGGGTGTACCTGTTCATAAACCGCTGCTGGAACCGCCAGGTCATCAAACACCAATTCGCCACAGGCGGCAGGACCGTCGCTGATCACCTGGCCAAGCTTGCGGCCGATGAAGGTCACGGTCATGTCAGCATGCACAGCTGCTCCCAGGACCGCACCGGTATCACTGCAGAGGCCTGACGGGATATCCACCGCGCAGACCGACAGGGCGGCGGTATTGATGAGATTGATGGCGGCCAGTGTGTCTCCCCGCACAGCACCGGTCAGGCCGGTACCGAGCATGGCGTCAACAATGACAGTCTCCATTGCAGGCTCTGCCCGCAACGTATCAGTATCAAAGGCGGTGAAAGGCGTTACTGTGATCTCTGCGGAGCGTGCCATCTCAAAAGCCAAGCGAGCATCGTCTGCCAGCTTGTCCGTACTGCCGACAGCAACGACGGTGGCCTGCAAACCCTGTTGCCGGGCCAGGGCGGCAATGACATAGCCATCGCCACCGTTGTTGCCGCTGCCGCAAAAACACAGGGCATGACCGGTGTTTGGCCATTTCCGGCACAGGGCATCGAATGTCGCCTGGCCAGCACGCTGCATCAGTGTGAAACCAGCAATGCCGTACTCCTCAATGGCCAGACGGTCCAGTTTATGGACCTGGGCAGCCAGGTAGTAGGGGGTGTCACCCGGCATGATTATTCCGAGACAAGCACGCGGGCACTGATGTTGACGTTGACCTGGGTTTCCCCGGGCACCGCCACGGGCACGGCCATTTCAGCCCTGAAGAAACCGGCATCCCCGGCGGCCACGGACATGTTGCGGCCAAAATTCTGGCTGACATTAACGTTGACCTCGACCAGTTCGGCTTCGCTTTTACCGAGTGCGGCAGCCACGGCTTCGGCCTGAGTCTGCAGGTTTTCCAGGGTGACTTTGAGCAGGGCTTCGGATTCGGCTTTGTGCTTTTCGTCCGAGAGGCTGTAAAACATGTTGTCCACGGTCAGGCCCAGTTGCTGCAGTCGTGCCGTGACGACCAGCAAGGACTCGATGTTCAGGGTGTGCAGCTGAATATTCTGCTGGGCGCGCCAGACAGGATCATCGACATCCTTACGGGTGCCGCGTTCTGGCTGAATGGTATAGACACGGTAACCCTGGATGGTGAAATCGATGTTGTCGGTTTTTTGCAGCAGGTCCCGCGCTTCGCGGATAGCCTCATTGACTTCATCTTGCAGTGCGCTCGGATTGGGCCCCTGTGCCACGTAACTGATCATGACGTTCAGGGTATCCTGCGGCACGCTGGTCTCGGCATTGCTGTTCATATTCAGAATCAGCTGGCCCGGGGCGAGCTGGTTGAGGTCGAACTGGTTCTGCGCCTGCACCGGCAGCCAGGCGGTTGCTGCCAGGCAGGTCAGGGCAATGTAATGCAATGGCTTGATGTGTCTGGTCATGTCAGCTCCTGGTGATAATCACATGTCATGCTGAAGGCATGGCCATGAATGATAACTGAATTGAGCCGGGGAAATTGTAACGATTCGTTGCCGTGGTTGCCGATAGTTCTTGCCACCAAACCGCGCAGCGCAAGCGCTAAAAACAGGCAAAAAAAGAACCGGCAAGCCGGCTCTTTTCCAGGAACGGTGCAAGACTACTTCATGCGTAACACGAAAATGTCATCGTTGCGGGAGGGGTCGGTGGCAGCGCGGATCTCACTAACCATCCCGGTAGACACGGCAGGAGCGTCATGGCCCCAGGCTGAACGGATGTAGGTCACCACTTCAGCAATTTCATCATCGCTCAGCAGCTGTCGGAAATACGGCATGTCGTTGACGTCCGGGCCCTGGTCGGCGATGACACGCAAAGAGCCGTTCAGGGTCAGGTTGATCAGCGAACTGGGATCAGGGTCCATCAGGACCGGGTTGCCAGCCAGCGGTGGCTGGTAGGGGTAGTAACCCTGGCCATTGGTGCCGTGACAGTTGGAGCAGTATTCATAGTAAATCTGGGAACCCGGCTCGCTGAAATCCAGGGCCAGCAGTTCCTCGGTGTCGCTGTTGTCGTAGGACCAGGCTGTTGCCCCGACTTCCGCTACCGGCGGCAGGGATTTCAGGTATACGGCCATGGCGCGCAGGTCGGCATCGCTCATGTGCTGTGTGCTGTTGTTGACTACTTCCACCATGGTGCCGAAGGCGGTACCAAAGCGGTTGTGACCGCTACCCATGAATTCCGCGACATCGTCTTCATTCCAACTGCCGAGGCCGCTCTTGATGTCGCCATTGAGGCTGGATGCAGACCAGTGGTCCAGCGGGGCGCCGGCGAGGAATGCAGAATCGCCTTCATCAAGACCCTTTTCCTGCATCAGCAGACCACGGGGAGTATGGCAGGCACCACAGTGACCCAGGCCCTGGACCAGATAGGCGCCTCGGTTCCAGTCGTCACTTTGGTTGTCATTGGGCTCATACGGATCGTCGTCCATAGTCATTAGGTTCCACAGGCCCATGCCCTGGCGGGCCATGTCTTTCCAGCCCGGAATTTCAGAGGGCTGGTTGGGCGCGTTAACCGGTTCCACTTCATTCATGATGAAGTCATACAGGGCGCGCATATCCTGTTCGGACATCTTGGCGTAGGACGGGTATGGCATGGCGGGATACATGCGAGTACCGTCGCGCTTCACGCCGAAACGCATGGCGCGATCGAATTCGTCAAAGGAGTAGCTGCCGATCCCGGTGGCAGGATCCGGCGTGATATTGGTGGTGTATAGGTTGCCGAGCATCGGCACGTTCATTCTCAGGCCGCCCGCGAGTGGTTCACCCTCGGGAATGCTGTGGCAGGCAACACAGTTGCCCAGCCTGGCGACATATTCACCGTGTGAGATGCCGGCGGCGGCTGCCTGGGCGGAACTGTCGGTAGCATAGGTGGAGTCAGTGGCCACGGCGCCTGAGTCGCAACCTGCCACCAAGGCAGAAAAGCAACCAATGACCAGTAACTTTCTGTAATGTCTGAAAGGCATAAATTTCCCCTGAGCGTCTTATTCTTGTGGTAGTAATGAATTACATCAGATTACCATCATCATTTGCAAAATAACATCTCTAAGCCGCCTCCAGCCGCGCAATCCGTGGCTTGCAGCCAGAATGGTTTTCCTTGTGGGCCAATTCTTCTATGCTTGGCTGGCCGCATTACCCCGTAGTGGCTGTAACCAAGGAGTATTCCGTTGAGCAAACCCAAGGTACTTATCACCCGGCGTTGGCCGGAAGCTGTTGAAAAGGCCATGGCGGCCATTTTTGACGTGACCCTCAATATCGACGACGAACCGATGTCCCGCGCTGCATTACAACAGGCCCTGCGGAATTATGATGCGGTTTGTCCCTGTGTGACTGACAGCATGCCCGAGGACCTGTTTGCGGTGGATGACTGCAAAACACGGATCATTGGCAATTACGGGGTCGGCTTCAACCATATCGCCGTCGATGCGGCCAAGGCGAAGGGCCTGGTCGTGACGAATACTCCGGATGTGCTCACAGATGCCACGGCAGACCTGGCCATGACTCTGATGCTGATGCTGGCACGACGTGCCGGCGAGGGCGAGCGCCAGTTGCGGGCCGGCAAGTGGCATGGCTGGTACCCGACCCACTTGATGGGTACCCAGGTTACCGGCAAGACCCTGGGCATTGTCGGCATGGGCCGTATTGGCCAGGCCATGGCGGAGAAAGCCCACTTTGGTTTTGGCATGCGCATTCTGTATCACAACCGCAAGCCGATCCCGCCGGCCGAGTCCCGCCGCCTGCAAGCCGAATACTGTGCCGAACTGACCTGGCTGATGAGCAAGTCGGATTTTGTCGCCATCCATTGTCCCAGCAGTCCGCTGACGCGGCACATGATCAACGAGAAAACCCTGGGCTACATGCGCCCGGATGCTTTCCTGATCAACACCTCGCGTGGGGATGTGGTGGAAGAGCAGGCCCTAATCAAGTTCCTGGAGAAGGGACTCATCGCCGGGGCCGGCCTCGATGTCTACGAGCAGGAACCCCGGGTGCCTGAAGCCTTGCTGAAACTGGAAAATGCTGTGCTGCTGCCCCATCTGGGCAGTGCCACCGAGGAAATCCGCGTGGCCATGGGCATGCGGGTACTGGGGAATCTCAACGCCTTCTTCAACGGTGAGCCCCCCCCGGACCAGCTCTAGGCGCGTGCTGCTTCTATCACGCGAATATTTCCGCCAAGAAATTCTGCATCGCCTGCCATGAACGCTTGTCGACATTACTGCTGTACATCATGCCGTTCTCAGGCATGTTTGCCTGGGGATTGGTGAAGGCATGAGAGGTGTGGCCGTAGGCATGCACCTGCCAGTCGGCCCCGGCTTCGGTCATTTCTGTTTCCAGCGCCAGCACGCTTTCCGGCGGCACCATCGGGTCATCATGGCCATGTAATGCCAGGATCTTGGCCTTGATGGGTGCGTTGGGCAAGTTCTCTGCGGCCCCAAATAGGCCGTGAAAACTGACTACCCCCTTCACATCTGCCCCACTGCGGGCCAGGTCCAGCACGCACAGACCGCCAAAACAGAAGCCGATGGCCGCGATGCGATTGGTATCCACTTCTTCCTGCTGTCTCACGGTATCCAGCGCCGCCAGCAGACGCCGGCGCAGCACACTGCGATCTTCCAGGAACGGTGTCATCAGGGCGCTGTTTTCCTCCATGCTCGTGCCGAGCACGCCCTTGCCGTAATTGTCGAGGGCAAACCCGACATAACCGAGTTCGGCCAGCGCTTCCGCTTTCTGGCATTCAAAGCTGTCCCGGCCACCCCAGGCATGGGCGATCAGCACAGCGGGTTTCTTGCCGCCTTTGCCGTCATGGGCCAGGTAGCCTTCCAGCAGGGTGTCTCCATCGTGATATTCCACTGTGCGTGTTGCCATGGTGATGCTCCGTTCAATCGTGAAAAAGGTCAGCATTATAAACACGCTAGGGAAACGGATTGAAACCACTCCCGGGGGCTGTTGAAAATCCTCAGGGGCTGGTTTAATTTGTGGCTACACTGCGCGCTTGTGCCGCGACAGATCACAACAAGAACAAGTCCGAAAAACCACAACAGCATTCGACAGAGGTAATCCCATGGCCCAGCAGGACAGCGTACCCCCCATCGTTCAGGAGTACGCCTTCACCATGCGCATCGAGAGTGAAGGCCTCATTGAATTCCGGGGGCCGATGCGCAGCCGCACCTTCGAGCCGACTAGTGGCGGTGAAATCTGGGGACCGAAACTGCAGGGCAGGGTGGTTCCGAAAAGCGGCGCTGATTATGCCAGCAACGAAATGATGGATGCCCACATGATGCTGCAGGCCACCGACGGCACCTGGATCTACATGAACCTGCTCGGTTATGAGCACAGTGAGACTGACGCCGGTGATACCTATTTTCGCGTGGCGCCGTATTTCGATGCCCCGACCGGCCCGCATGAATGGCTGTCCCGCACGGTGTTTGTCGGTATCGGGGAGCGTCATCACAATCCCGATCACATGATCATCCATTGTCACGCCATTCTGTAAACAGACCAGCGACGAGGAGCACACCATGGCAGACCTGCAAATCCCCGGACTGGAACTGGAATACGCGTTTTCCGTGACTATTTATTTTGCCGAGCGTATCGATTTCAAGGGACCGCGTGGCGGCAAGGGCTATGTGCCACCGGCACGAGGCGAGGTCTACGGCCCCCTGCTCAACGGCCGCGTTGTGCCCTATAGCGGTGCCGACTACGCGATCTTTGATGACATCGCCACCACTGGTATCAAGGTCAACACACACTACATGCTGGAAAGCGATGACGGTCACTGGATCTATATCAACAACCGCGGTTACCTGCATCGCACCCCGGATCACAATACCGGCGAGGTGAAGCTGTATTTCCGCATGACGCCGCTGTTTGAAGCGCCCTTTGGTCCTTACGAGTGGATGTCCCGCACCATGTTCGTCGGGACCGGAGAACGCCTGACCGATCCTGATCGTTCCCAGTTCACCTATTACCGGGTGCTGTGATGAATCCCGTTGCCAGCCGTCGCCAACTCCTGAAACTGGCCTCGGGCCTGCCGCTGTCACTGCCGGTCCTGGCTTTGGCTGATGTCCTGCCTGACACGTTGGCCCTGCACGCAGTGGCCTCGCAACCCACTGAAGCGGGAGCTGTCCGCGACACCCTGGTGCTGGTCGATACCGGTATCACGAACTTTGCCGGCGATGGCTATTATGTCTATCCCGACTGGGGCAATCCGGTCATCTATATTGTGAGGGCCCGGGCCGGGCGTCTGGCTTTCCATTATCCCGGCAGCAACTTAGACAGCAACAAACCGCTCTGGACCATGGCAGCCAACACGCCGTTACATTTCAGCGGTCGCGTCGAAGCGCTGGTTGATGCCCGCATGGCGACACCGGTCAGCCTGCCGGTGTTGTCGGTACCTGCCTTGCCGGTAAGGTAATACCTTTTCAGGCGGTACCCCTGCCGCCACAGTTATGTCCCAGCCCCCCGATTCCCGGTCACTGACCGACCTGCTGGCCCAGGTGTGCCAGTGCCGTCACTGTGAGGCTGATCTGCCTCTGTGTGCCAACCCGGTTCTCAGCGTGAGTGCCTCTGCCCGGGTATTGATCATCGGCCAGGCCGCGGGTACCCGGGTCCATGTCACCGCGGTACCCTGGAATGATCCTTCCGGTGACCGGTTGCGGCAGTGGCTGGCTATTGACCGCGAGGCGTTTTACGACAATCGCCGCATCGCCATCATGCCCATGGGCTTTTGCTAACCGGGTAAAGGCAAGTCCGGCGACCTGCCGCCCCGTCCGGAATGCGCGCCGTTGTGGCATGAGCAGCTGCGGGCCTGCCTGCCCAACGTGCAGCTGACCCTGCTAATCGGGCACTGTGCCCAGCAGTACTGCCTCGACCGGCAGCACCGCACACTCACGGCACGGGTGGCAGCCTGGCGTGACTACCTGCCGGATTATTGGCCCCTGGTGCATCCCTCGCCGCGCAATACCTACTGGCTACAGCAAAACCCCTGGTTAGAGACCGAACTGGTGCCTGGCCACCACCTCCTGTAAAGTGATGATTTGTATGGTAAAAAGTGATAAAAAATTTTCCTGAACACGGGCGCGGTTCTGTCAACGCAACTGTGATTGGTGCGTTAGAGATATACCAAGTAGCTGAATTATGTGGTGGCAAAGATACATGACAGGACCATTCTCAGGCTTGCTGGCAGGCGCCCCCGGTGTCAGTGACACCCCCGTAGTGCTGGGCTATGATAATTCCAGCGAAGAGAGTGAACGCGGGAGAAAAGCGCTGGTACAGAGCCGCGCCTTGGACAGGTTTCTGGCCTCCGTCGAGAAACGGGCATTTCGTATCGCCCAGATTGCCACGAGCAATTCCGATGAGGCCTTCGATATCGTGCAGGATGCCATGTTCAAGCTGGTGGAAAAGTACGCGAGCAAACCGGAGTCGGAATGGCCTGCCCTGTTTCACCGCATCTTGCAAAGCCGCATTCGCGACTGGTACCGGCGTAACAAAGTCAGAAACCGTTTCCGCTCCTGGCTCGGCAGCAGCCTGGAAGAAGACGAAGACCCCATGCAGACGGTTGTCGATGAAGGCGGCAGAAGCCCCGAGGAAATCCTGCAGCTGGGGCAGGGCATGGCGGCACTGGATGTTGCCTTAAACAAGCTGCCTTTGCGGCAACAGCAGGCTTTCATCCTTAGGGTGTGGGAAGGCCTGAATGTCCGTGATACGGCAAAGGCCATGAAATGCGCAGAGGGCAGCGTCAAAACCCATTATTCCAGAGCGGTTCACAGTTTGCGTGAGACCCTGGGCGAGCACTGGCATGACTGAACACAACAACACAGACAAAACCGAACTGCAGGGCACCGAAGAGGCCTTCCTGGGCCAGGTGCGGCAAGAGCTGGACCGCAGTTGCGACCGGCTGGATGGCCATACCCTGTCGCGGCTGAACTCGATCCGCCATGCTGCGGTTGAACACGGTAAACGCCAGCAGCGGTTTCCAGGCCGCGCCATGCTGGCCCCGTTCGGTGGCCTGGCCACAGCCTGTGTGCTGGTGGTCGTGGTATCCCTGTTTTACCAGCAGCCGGAGCCCTCGGGACAGGCGCTGCCGGACAATCGGACAGCCATCGAGGATCTGGACATTCTGACTTCCGCTGAAAGCCTGGAGTTCTTTGAAAATCTCGAGTTCTACCAGTGGCTGGAAGAGAATGAAGCTTCCGTTTAGCGGTATGGTCTGGATGCTCGCGATGGCCTCGGCAGCGCAGGCCCAGAAAGCGGTAGAGACCGGTACCGGCGTCGTGGAAGCGGAGTCCCGGTTCCTGTTCATCAACATGCTGGAATTTCTCGGCGAATTCGAGACCAGCACAGGAGAGTGGATCAGTCCCGATATCCTGGCCGACGAGGCGTTCACCGATCTCGACGGCGCCGGCACACAAACCGGCCACAATGGCAGTGTCCTGTCTGCCCCGCCGGAACAGGATGACCAGTGATGATGAACGGCACCGTAAAAGCGATACTTGAAGACACGAAAATGATACTGAAAAGACCTGTTGTAGCCTTGCTGCTTTGCCTGCTGTCCCTGACCGCGATGGCACAGGAGCGTGCTGGCGGTGTGGCCTGGGATGACCTGCCGCAGGATCTGCAGGGAATCCTAGGCCCCATGCAGTCGCAATGGGATAGCCTGCCGTCCCAGCGCCAGGAGCGCCTGCGCAACGGCGCGCGACGCTGGCAGTCACTGAGCCCGGACGAAAGGGGGCTGGTGCAGCAGCAGTTTCGCGGCTGGATGCAGCGTTCCCCCGAACAGCGCGAGAGGATCCGCAACCGCTTTGACCGTTTTCAGGGTATGAATCCCGATCGCCAGCGTGGCATCCGCAACCGCTTTGAGCGTTTCCGCGACCTGCCGCCGGAGCGCCAGGACGAATTGCGCCAGCGGTTTGAGGAAAATCGGGAGCGCCGGGATGCCCGCATCTCGAATCAGTCGCCGCGCCCCGGTGCCCGCCCCGGCAGCCGGCAGGCGCCTGCACGCACTTCCCAGTCGCGTCCGCAAACACCCGCCCCTAGCCGCTAAAACCCGCACAACAAACTGAAAATTCTGGTTTATCAGTTGCGTTACCAGGGCCGGATCGGTCTCCATATCGGCCCATCATTTCTCCCGGTTTCACCACCGCATGATAGCCACGGTGCAACGCAAATTCACAATCACCGCAAGCTGCGCAGGACTGCTCAGACAATTGCTGCTCGGCTGTGTGCTGCCGTAGCCGGTCCTGGTGCTGGCACAGGCTGGCTCGGCACCGCCACTCACCTTTGCCGAGGCACCGCTAATGCAGGAAGGCTGTTCCATACCGGCGGCATCAGACCCCATGTTGCCGCGCGGCGTGCTGAAACTGGCCGAGCATGAAAAATCCTGTTGTGGGTGGAGTTGGTCAAGGGCCGGCTCAGTGTGCTGGAAAGTCAGCCCGAGGGCTGCATGGCCGTGCGCCAGGTGATTCCGGTGTCCATTGGTAAGAACGGGTTTGGCAAGGAGGTGGAAGGCGACCGCCGCACCCCGGTGGACGTATACCGCCCGACCTTGTTTCGCGAGGATGAACAGCTCATCGATTTTTATGGCCTGGGAGCCTACCCGCTGAACTATCCCAATGTGTATGACCGGCAACGCCACCGACCCGGGCTGGAAAACACAGTGGATTTCGAGCATCGGCACAAGGCGATCATCGACCGTTTCGGCCGCTACCCCACCGCAATGCGGTGCTTGGCAGGTCCACCACGGCCGCAGAAGAGGCTTTTCTAAAGGAGCCGGGCTCCTCGTTTTAACGCGGCATCAGATACTGGCGGCCAGTGCTGCCCGGACGGTTTCGGGGACAGGGTACCCTGACTCTTTTAGCAACCGGAACAAGTGCACAAACATTGTGAATATTCTAAGGAGTCACAAGGGCTTGCGGGCGATTTACTTGCTATGTTGCGCTGCATCATTATACTGCGCGTCATACCAAATTCCTGCAGTGACACATGTCCTTTAAAAAAGCCCTCTCCAGACTCTTTTCCGCCGTCCTGCTGCTACCGTTGGTTGTCCTGGCGCAGCTGCCCGAAAGTGAATTCGTCACGGACAGCCGCAGCGAGTTTGCCGGCAACCTCGATACCGAAGCCAGTCGCAAAAAAATCCAGATCACCCGCTTTGTCGATGACATGGAGCCCGAGATTGACGGCGTCCTTGATGATGCCATCTGGCAGACAGCTACCGTCATTTCCGACCTGCACCAGTTTCAGCCGGTGGATCATGGCCAGCCGTCCGAACAATCCGAGTTTTACATTGCCTATACCGACCGCTTTTTCTATGTCGGTGCCCGTCTTTACGATAGCGAAGCCGATGGCATCATCGCGCGCCAGCTGGTACAGGGTGGTGGCCTGGGCAGTGACGATGCCTTCGAGTTCATCCTGGATACGTTCAACAACGGCCGTACCGGTTACCACTTCCAGGTCAACCCGAACGGCATCCGTCGCGAAGGCGTGTATGAGAACCCGAACAGCCTGAATCGGGACTGGACCGGTATCTGGCGAGTGGAATCACGTATCGATGAAAAGGGCTGGACGGCCGAGGTCGCCATCCCTTTCAACACCCTGAACTTCGACCCAGAAACCGACGAGTGGGGTTTCACCATCGCCCGTACCGTGGCACGCAAGAACGAAGAGATGGCCTGGTCCTCCTTCAATCGCAACATCAATCCGAGCACGACCGGCCTGATTGCCGGGATCTATGATATTCGCCAGGGCAAGGGCCTGGACATCATTCCGTCCATCACCACGGCGGCTACCAATGACTTCACGCCCGGCGGTACATCGGGAAATCGCATTGATCCGTCCCTGAATGTGTTTTACAAGATCACGCCTAACCTGACCGGTGCGGTGACGTTCAATACTGACTTCTCGGCAACCGAAGTGGACAACCGCCAGGTCAACCTGAGCCGGTTTTCCCTGTTTTTCCCAGAGAAGCGTGACTTCTTCCTGCAGGATGTCGATATCTTTACCTTCGGCGGTTTGGGCGGAAACGGCATTCCGTTCTATTCCCGCCGCATTGGTTTGAGTTCCAGAGGCCAGCCTGTCGACATTGATGCCGGGGTCAAGCTGACGGGCCGTGTCGGCCCGTGGAATGTCGGTGGCCTCGCGGTCGCCCAGGGTGAATCCGGCACCCTTGATGGACAGAACTTATTTGTCGGCCGTGCTTCGGCAAACATCCTGTCTGAGTCAAGTATTGGCGCCATCGTGACCCACGGTGATCCGACCAGTGAAACTGACAACACGCTTGCAGGTGTTGATTTCCGCTATCAGAACACCCGTTTCTCGGACAGCCACACCTTGCGCGGCAATGCCTGGTACCAGCAATCCGATACCAAGGGCCTGAATGGCAATGACAAGGCCTTTGGCCTGTCCGCCAACCTCGATACCTCCAACAACGGTTTTGGTATGTTCGCAAGCTACGACTTCCTGGGCGAAGACTTCAATCCTGCGCTGGGTTTTGCCAATAATACAGGCGTGGAAAGTTTTGGCGTGGGGGGCAGCGGCCGCTACTTCTTCCGCAATAACAAGTGGTTCCGTAATGTATTCTCCTTCATGCGTTTCGATCACACACGCTTCCTGGACACCAAGGAAATGCAGAGCGAAAACTGGTTCTGGCGCATGATCAACTTCAATACCCATCGTGGTGACCAGATCGGTGTCGGCATGTACCGCAACCGGGAAGGGTTGCGGCGTGATTTTGCCATTCGCCCCGGCGTGATCATTCCGGCCGGTGATTACACCTTCAGTGGCTTCAATGGCGAATTCCGCATTTCCAACCAGCGGGCATTTTCGCCCAGTCTTCGCCTCAACATCGGCGACTACTTCAACGGTGAACGCACTGAAATCCGCACTGGTTTCGACTGGCGTCCCAACGAGCACATCAACCTGGGCCTGAACTACAGTTACCAGGACATCAGCCTGCCGGTGCAGGGCGGTGATTTCGATGTGCGCCTGATCTCTGCCAATGCCAACTATGCGTTCAACTCCAAGTGGTCATGGATCAACCTGATTCAGTACGACAACTTTTCCAATGTTGCCGGCCTGAACAGCCGTCTGCGCTGGAACCCGCAAGCGGGCGAGGATCTCTTCCTGGTCATCAACTACAACTTTCAGTCGGAAGGTGCGTTTACCAACCTCAGCGCCAATAACGCCGAAGTGGTGCTCAAGTACACGAAAACCCTGCGTTTCTGACGTCAGGGCAGCGTGCAAGATTTTCACCTGATTGCCTGTCTGTAAAGGGATAAGCGTTGTGTGGTCAGGTGAATTGCCCTGGGACTGTGCACAGGCATATACTTTTATACTTCTCTGGCCACCTCGGACCCGCCGCTTCATGCAAGGGCTTGTGACGTTCAACATCCCGACACAAGGTGTCAGACAGCCAGCTGGCAGGGATAAGGAAAAGCAAGGGGATCCTGTCAATGAAAAATTCAACATTTGTCCTGGTTGCAAGCCTGAGCCTGCTTGCAGCCATCTTCAGTCAGAGCCTGTCGGCGCAGCCAACCCGCACCGGCACGAACCTGAAGAACTCCAAGGCCATGCCGTCCCGAATACTGTCACTCGAGGAACCCGATGAGGTGGAACTTGTGCGGCAGTTGCTCGATGAAGGTCGCACCAACGAAGCACTAAAGGCAGCCGAGGCGTATCTTGAAGAAGTGGAACGCGTTGCACTCAGGCATGAAACCAAGCGCAAATATTACGCGTGGAATGCCTACTGTACGATATTGACCAGCATGAAGCGGTTTGATGATGCTATAGCAGCCTGCACCACGGCCATGGCTTTTGAGCCTGGCAAGTGGTCAGCGGTGAACAACCGGGGTACGGCCAAGTTTGTCGCAGGCAGACTGGATGAAGCGCTGACAGATTACGAGTTGGCCCTGAGCCTGATCAGTGAAACCAACGAGCCCGTGCGCAACACCATCGAGCACAACATCAGCCTGCTGGAAACCCGGCGCTGATATTTCATGACTCGGGCGGCTGATTTAGCCGTTCGTGCGTTCGAACTCCCGCATGAAGCCCGCCAGGGTTTCGCAACCGGCAACGGGCATCGCGTTGTAGATCGATGCCCTAATACCGCCTACCGCACGATGTCCTTTCAGGGCATACAAGCCATTCTCCAGTGCTTCTTTCAGAAATTGGGCCGTCAGCTCTTCATTGGGCAGGTTGAAGATCACGTTCATGAGAGAACGATCAGCGATGTGGGCTGAGCCGCTGTAGAAATCACTGGCATCGATGAGGTCATAAAGCAGGTTGGCCTTGTCCTCGTTGATCTTTGCCATGGCTTCGACCCCGCCCTGGTCTTTCAGCCACTCCATCACCAGGCACATGACGTAGATGGCAAAGGTGTTGTTGGTGTTCGAGAGGGAATGCGAATCGTTATACACCTTGAAGTCGAGCAGGGAAGGGGTGTTGGGCATGGCATGACCAATCAGATCTTCATGGATGAGCACCGCCGCCAGGCCGGAAGGTCCGAGATTTTTCTGGAGACTGGCGAACATCAGATCCACACGGGTAAAGTCAATTGGGCGTGACAGCATGTCCGAGGTGGCATCTACCACTAGCGGAATGTCACCCATGTCTGGATATTCCTTGTACTGCGTGCCATAGATGGTGTTGTTGCTGGTGATGTAGGCATAGGATGCCTCATCCGGCACCATGTCGCGGGTGAACGGCGGCAGGCGGTCGTAGTTGTTGGCCTCGCCGCTGCTGGCTACCCGGATATCGCCATAGCGCCGAGCTTCCACGTTGGCCTGCCTGGAGAAATTGCCGGTCTCGCTGTATACCGCCATCTGCGCCGGTTTGAGCGGCAGCAGGTTCATCGGAATGGCCGAGAACAGCATGCGGGCACCGCCGTGGGTATACAGGATTCGGTAGTTGTCCGGCAGGTGAGCGATCTCGCGTACCAGCGTGTCGCAGCGGGCCAGGATGGCTTCGAACTCTTCCGAACGATGGCTGATTTCGATGACGGAAACGCCCATGCCGTTGTAGTCCAGCAGTTCGTCGCGGATTTTTTCCATGACCGGGATCGGCAGCATGGCCGGGCCGGCGCCAAAATTGTATACGGGTGTGCTCATGATGTTGTCAGGTTACGCGGTAGAGGGGTTGTCGGATCAGACCTGCCAGACCTTGATCACATGTTCGATGTGTCGCAGTTCTTCCAAGGTGTCGGCGCTGGGCTCGGATTCAATATCGATCAGGTTGTAGGCAATATCGTCCCGGCTTTTGTTCAGCATGTCGATGACGTTGATGTCCTTGTCGGCAAGGATGGAGAGTATCTGTCCCAACATGCGCGGTACGTTCTGGTTGATGATGGCGAGTCGGTAGCCATCGGATTTTTCCAGTGACAGGTTGGGAAAGTTCACGGAATTGCGGATGTTGCCGTTTTCCAGGAAATCACGCAGCTGATCGACAGCCATAATGGCACAGTTTTCCTCAGCCTCGTCCGTGCTGGCACCAATGTGAGGCAGCAGGATGGCGCGCTTGTTGCCGAGCAGGCCGGGTGTGGGAAAGTCGGTGACATAACGGGAAATGCGGCCATGGTTCATGGCATCGAGCAGGGCTTCCTCGTCCACAAGGGCATCGCGGGAAAAGTTCAGCAGCACAGCGCCCGACTTGAAATAATTGATGATCTTGCGGTCGATCAGGTTGCGGGTCGATTCCAGTACCGGTAAATGCAGTGTGACAAAGTCCGAACGTGAAATCAGTGAGGTCAAGTTTTCCTGCTTTTCAATCTGGTTGGCCAGGCGCCAGGCGGCGTCGACGGATATGGCGGGATCGTAACCCAGCACTTTCATGCCCAGCTCAATAGCGGCATCGGCCACCTGCGCGCCTATCGCACCCAGGCCGACGATACCCAGAGTCTTGCCTTTCAGTTCCATGCCCTTGAAGTGTTTCTTTTCCGACTCGACCAATTTCGACAGCTCTGCCGCATCCAGGTCGGCGGACTGGCTGTTGACCCAGTTGATGCCGGGCAGAATGCCGCGTGAGGCCAGCAGCAGGCTGCACAGGACCAGTTCCTTCACAGCATTGGCATTGGCACCGGGCGTGTTGAACACGACCACCCCTTCGCGGGTATATTCTTCAACCGGAATATTGTTGGTGCCGGCACCGGCGCGGGCAACGGCTTTCAGGTTTGAACCGAGATGGTCACGGGACATTTTGGCGCTGCGCACGAGGATGGCGTCGGCGTTCTCCTCATCCGGAGAAACCTGATACTCTTGTTTGGGAAGACGTGTGAGTCCCTTGTCAGAAATCTGATTAAAAATCTGTATCTTGAACATCACGAGGGGTTACCGTTTGGGAGTCTGTGAAAAGATAAAACTACAGGCAGCCGCGGTCGGAAAAATAAGCTGCCTGTCAGCAGGTGGGGCCGGGGGCCCGAAAATTCAGGGGCGCATTTATACCCGGAAACTCCCTGAATTGCCAGTCTCCGGCCCTTTGTTGGCCGCCAACACACCGGGTAATATGCGCACCGCTTCATGAAATCCGATTGGTTCGTCTACATCCTGCAAACCGCTGCCGGCCTTTACTATACCGGCATCACCACCGACCCCGAGCGCCGGCTTGCAGAACACGGTGGCGACCGTAAAGGCGCGAAAAGCCTGCGCGGAAAAGGCCCCCTGACCCTGGTTTATACCCGGCCAGCGCGTGACAGAAGCGAGGCCTCAATCCTGGAAGCGCGTATCAAGAAGTGCAGTCGTGCCGACAAGGCCAGATTGGTCGCCGGGGACAAAGCGGTATTGATGAAACTGCTGGCCGTGAAACGATCCTAGGCCGGAGACTGTTTACTAGTATCCCGTCTGACTGATAACCCCTCATATGGGGTATACTGCCGCCCTTGCAAACTCACCTGAATCCCGAATTTCATGAGCGAAGCTGAAAACATCATCAAACAGCAGATGCAGGCGCTGGGCCAGCAAGCCCGTGCGGCCTCGCGTGTTATGGCCGCTGCCGACACCCATGCCAAGAATGCCGCGCTGATGGGCGCCCTGGCAGCCATCGACAGTACCCGCGATGAACTGGTCGCCGCCAATGCTCGCGATCTCAAGGCTGGCCAGGACAAGGGGCTGGAGCCGGCAATGCTGGATCGCCTGCAGCTGACCCCGGCACGCATAGATACCATGCTCGAGGGCCTGCGCCAGGTTGCCGCGCTTGCCGATCCCATCGGTGAGATCACTGACATGCGCTATAGGCCCAGTGGCATCCAGGTGGGTCGCATGCGGGTGCCGCTCGGTGTCATCGGCATCATCTATGAATCGCGTCCCAACGTTACCGTGGAAGCCGCCAGCCTGTGCCTGAAGTCTGGCAATGCCACCATTTTGCGTGGTGGCTCCGAAGCCATTCATTCCAACCAGGCCATTGCCGACTGCATTCGGCAGGGACTGGCAAGTGCCGGCCTGCCTGCAACAGCAGTCCAGCTGGTAGCGACCACGGACCGTGCCGCGGTCGGTGAAATGATCACTATGCCTGAGTATGTCGACGTCATCGTGCCTCGGGGTGGCAAGGGCCTGATCGAGCGTATCAGCCGCGATGCCCGCGTGCCGGTCATCAAGCATCTCGACGGAATCTGCCATGTCTACATCGATGACGGTGCCGACATGACCAAGGCCGTGAATATTGCCCTGAATGCCAAGACCCATCGTTACGGGGTCTGCAACGCCATGGAAACCCTGCTGGTGGCCGAGTCCATGGCTGAAACCGTGTTGCCGCAACTGGAACAGGTTTACAGCGACTACGGTGTGGAATTGCGTGGCTGCGATAAAACCCGGGCCATCCTGCCGTCGGCAGAAGCGGCCAGCGAGGAAGACTGGCGCACGGAATACCTGGGTCCGATTCTCGCCATCAAGGTCGTAGCAGATATCGATGAAGCCATCGCCCACATCAATACCTACGGTTCGCAGCACACCGATACCATTGTCACCGAGGACTACAGTCGTGGCCGCCACTTCCTGCGTGAAGTGGATTCCAGCTCCGTGATGATCAATGCCTCACCGCGCTTTGCCGACGGCTTTGAATACGGTCTCGGTGCGGAGATCGGTATTTCCACCGACAAGATTCACGCCCGTGGCCCGGTCGGCCTGGAAGGCCTGACCTCGCAGAAGTATGTCGTGCTGGGTGACGGGCATATTCGCAAATAGGTGACAGATTCCTCCATCATGACGGATATCGGCCTGATGGGCGGGATGTTTGATCCTGTCCACCTTGGTCACCTTGCCATTGCCAACGCTTCCCTGGCCCTGCTGAAAATTGACCGCCTCGATCTGTTGCCCTGCGGACAACCAGTGCACGGCAAGTCCCTGTCAGCATCGGCGCAGGCGCGCGGTGACATGTTGTCCCTGGCCATCGCCGGTGTACCGGGGCTCGCAATCGATGACAGGGAGTGCCGCAGCAGGGAACCTTCATACACCTGCCTGACCCTGAAGGCGATCAGGGCGGAACGGCCCGGGGCGAGGTTGTATTACATCCTGGGCCAGGATGCATTCAACCAGTTCCACACTTGGTACCAGTGGCAGGACATACTAGACCTGGTCCATGTGGTCGTGGCGGCCCGCCCTGGTTATCAACCGGAGCTGGAATCGTCAGTCAGACAGGCCCTTGATGAGCGTGGCGTTGCCCACGCCGATGAACTGAAGCTGGCGCTGGCCGGCAACATCCTGGTGGCCGAACTGGCATTGCACGACATTTCGTCGTCGCAGGTCAGGGCGGAAATCGCATCGGGCAGAACAGTGGGTAAACTGGTGCCGGCACCGGTGGCCCGCTATATTGAAGAACATGCGTTATATCAGCAGGAGACTGAGCATTGAAGTCACAGGCACTGAAAGACCTGGTTGTTGCAGCACTGGATGACATGAAGGGACGGGATATCGCCTGTCTTGAAGTGGCCAACATCACGTCGATTACCGACTACATGGTGGTCGCGACCGGCACCTCCAGTCGTCATGTGAACTCCCTCGCTGACGAGGTTCAGAAAAAAGTGAAAGAGGCGGGTGGCCATGTCCTTGGTTCGGAAGGCAAGGGGCAGTCGGAGTGGGTGCTGATCGACCTGGGTGACGTCATCGTGCATGTCATGCAGGAAGAAAGTCGCAAGCTGTATGATCTGGAATCACTCTGGGACATGACGCCGGGCAAGGCCGTGTAGGCGCCCCGTCAGTGTGCCTGTCATGACCTACCCGCTACGCTTGTCATGAAAATCCACCTCATTGCCGTTGGCAGCAAAATGCCAGCCTGGGTAGAGACCGGCGCCAGGGAATACCAGAAACGCCTGCCGAAGACCTTTGAGTTGGTGTTAACCGAAGTCCCGCTGGCCAAGCGCACCAAGGGTGGTCAGGATGCTGCGAGGCTCTGCGAGAAGGAAGGCAAGGCACTGCTGGCCGCCGTGCCTGCCGGGGCTTACCTGGTGGCGCTGGACGTCAAGGGCAAGGCCCATGCCACGGAAACGATGGCAGAACGCTTCAGGACCATCATGGAAAGCGGGTCTGACCTTGCCATGCTGGTCGGCGGACCCGATGGTTTGTCACCGGAATGTCTTGAATCTGTTAAAGAAATCTGGTCTTTGTCGGCTTTAACTATGCCGCACACTCTTGTTAGAATCGTTGTTGCGGAGCAGGTGTACCGGGTATGGAGTGTGCTTAACCGGCATCCATACCATCGAGAATAGGTTTTGCCAGGTTTTGCTCAGATGCCAGCCCGGGTTGGCCTGGTCAGTAAACACGTCCCAAACACGTGTGTTTGCGACAGGACAGCAGGATCTGGTAGGGTCATTTCTCCACCCGCCCGCGCCTGGTGACCCCTGAATGATATGTCGTCTTCAGAGGTCCAATACCCGTCAAACATTATTTTCAGGATGGTAACTGACGTGGTGGCAACAAGGCGCATAGGCGTTTATGGCTGAAAAAATAACGTTACAGGATCACCAGCAAGAGAGGCGGCTAGTTCTGTCCCGCATCCTTGTCGGTGGCACAATAGCGTTCCTCCTCATTCTAGTTCTCCTTGCCCGCCTGTTCTATCTCCAGATTAACCAGCACGAATACTATTCCACTAAGTCGGATAACTACCGCATTCATGTCCAGTCCGTGGTGCCCACACGTGGTCTGATCTATGACCGTAATGGTGTATTGCTGGCAGAAAATGTGCCCAGCTTCACGCTGTCACTGGTCAGGGAACATGCCGGCGATGTCGATCGCGCCATTGAAATCATCCAGTCGCTGATCTCCCTGACGGAAGAAGATGTGGAGAAATTCCGCAGCCGCCTGAAAAATCGTTCCGTGCCTTACTCCGCTGTTCCTGTTCGTTACAACCTCAACGAGGAGGAAATAGCCCGCATTTCCGTCAACCAGTTCCGCCTGCCCGGCGTCAGTGTTGAGGCCGAGTTGGTCAGGCATTACCCGCAGGGAGAAGCGGTTGCCCATGCCGTTGGCTACCTAGGCAGTATTACCGAAGAGGAACTGAAAACCCTGGACCCGGTGAATTACAGCGGCACTCACCAGATGGGCAAGATGGGCGTGGAAAGTTTTTACGAGCCGTTGCTGCACGGGCAGGTCGGTTACGAAACCGTTGAGAAAAACGCGCGCGGTCAAGTCATGAAAGTGCTCGATCGTACCGACCCGGTACCGGGCCAGAACATCGTGCTGCACCTAGACAGTGAACTGCAGAAAGCTGCCATGGCAGCCCTGGGTGAATATCGCGGTGCGGTGGTTGCCATCGATCCGGAAAGCGGCGGCGTGCTGGCCCTGGTGAGCAAGCCGGCCTTTGATCCCAATTTGTTTGTGCAGGGTATGAGTCGCAAACAATACGCGGCCCTCAATGACCCTGTCCAGTTACCGCTGTTCAATCGCTCCCTGGCCAAATACGCACCTGGTTCCACGGTGAAACCGTTCATCGGACTGGCGGCGCTCAACGAAGGTTTCCGCACGCCCGAAGACGTTGTTCACGATCCGGGGTATTACACCCTCGACCAACACCGCCATTACGACTGGACCTGGTGGTCCAACAAATCCGGCCATGGCTCTGTCGATCTGCAACGGGCCATTTACCAGTCCTGCAACGTTTACTTCTGGGACCTGGCTATGGACATGGGCATCGATCGCATCTACGACTTCCTGTTCCGTTTCGGTTTCGGTCGCAATGTCAGTCTCGATTTGCCCAGTGCCAGCAAGGGCACGCTGCCGTCCAGGGAATGGAAACGCAACACCATGGGCCAGCCGTGGTACCCGGGGGAGACCCTGAACTCTTTTATCGGTCAGGGCTACACCGAAGCCACCCCCTTGCAGATGGCCACCGCCGCCATGCTGATGTCCAATAAGGGCAAGTGGTATCGCCCGTCGATGCTTAAACAGATTGGTGTTGAAGGCGCACCGGTGGATAACCATGGTTTTGTGCCGGACGTGGAGCTCAATGATCCGTCTTACTGGGACTTCATCGCCGAAGCGATGGAAATGGTCGTCAACAGGGGTTATGGCCCCGAATACCGGACCTATGGCACCGCCTTTCCCTACATTGCCGATGGCAACCCGGTGAAATACCGCATGGCCGGCAAGTCCGGTACCGCGCAGGTCATTGCCATTCCCGACAGCTACGACCGTGCCGATGAGGTGCCGGAAAAATACCGTGAACACGCCTGGTTTATTTCCTTTGCTCCGATCGGCAATCCGAAGATCGCCCTGGCTGTGTTCGTCGAACATGGCGCCGGTGGCAGTGCCGTGGCAGGCCCGATTGCCCGTGAGATTCTTGATGCCTACCTGCTGGAAGATGGCGAGCTCAAACCCGAGTTCCGCTATCCCCAGATTTCCGAAGAAGCGCCGGCAGAGGACGCCCCCGAAATACCAACCGGTGATACGATCGCCGATCTGGTGCCATCCCGTCGCAATGACTTGCCGCTGGCAACCGTCACGCAATGAGTCGCGTTATAAGCCTTTCCGCCACTGACGACATGACATTGGGGGCCGCTTGAGCTCTCCGGATTTTGCCAGGCAGATGGGTTTCATCGGCCAGGGGCTGGGGCGGCGCAAAAGTCTCTGGGAATACCTGCACATCGATTTCCCCTTGCTGGTGGCGTTGCTGATACTCCTCGGTTTCGGTCTCATGGTGCTTTACAGTGCCACCGACGGCAGCGTCGGCCTGATGCGGCGTCAAGTCGCCTTCATTATCGTTTCTCTTGTTGCCATGGTTGGTATTGCGCAGATTGATATGCGCATGCTGCGGCGATGGTCACCCTGGTTGTACCTGGCCGGTCTTGGCCTGCTGATGGGTGTGATCTTCTTTGGCAGCACCGGTGGTGGTGCCAAGCGCTGGCTGGATCTGCCCTTGCTGCCGCGTTTCCAGCCCTCGGAAATCATGAAAGTGGCTCTGCCCATGACCATTGCGGCCTATTTCAGCAAGCGCGAGCTGCCGCCACGCTTCAAGCATGTGTTCTGGTCTTTTATTCTGGTGATGCTGCCCGCTGCCCTGATTGCCGTGCAGCCGGATCTGGGTACGGCACTGCTGATTGCCGTGTCCGGCATCTTCGCCCTGCTGCTGGCGGGTATTCGCTGGAAACTGGTGTTTTCCATAGTCGGGGTCGCCATTCTGTCCAGCCCCGCTTTGTGGATTTTCTACATGTCCGACTACCAGAAGCAGCGCATCAAGACCCTGCTCAATCCGCAAAGTGACCCACTCGGCGCCGGCTGGAATATCATCCAGTCGCAGACCGCCATCGGCTCCGGTGGCTTCTATGGCAAGGGTTGGCTGAATGGCGTGCAGTCACGCTTGGATTTTCTGCCGGAAGGGCACACCGACTTCATTGTGGCAGTACTGGCCGAGGAATTTGGCATGGTGGGGATGCTGTTTCTGCTGGCGCTGTACATGAGCATCATCGGTCGCGGCCTGTATATAACCGCCATGGCCCAGGATACCTTCAGCCGGTTGCTGGCAGGCAGCATCATCCTGACCTTTTTCGTGTATGTGTTCGTCAATATCGGCATGGTCAGCGGCATTCTGCCGGTGGTTGGTGTACCGCTGCCCCTTGTCAGCCTGGGCGGTACGTCGATCCTGACCCTGATGATCGGTTTCGGCATCCTGATGTCGATACACACCCACAATAAAACCCTGATTCCCTGATGCTGGAGAAAAGTTTTACTGGCGGCCGGAACTGCAGGCACGGCAGGTAAAAAGTCAGGTATAATCAGACGCCTGTGAGATTGAGAGACGGAGGGTTAAGACCCCAGTGACATTCTGGTATCCACTCACCAGACCCGTATTGCTTCTCCTGGCTGTCACCCTGACAGCCTGCGTCAGTCCCACCTCCCCGCAAAAAACCGGTTCCGGCCGCTACGACATGGCCGATGACAGTCCGGTGCTTGAACCAATTGACCTGTCTGCAGTCAAACCGGTAGTGCCAGTGCCCGTGACACGGACCCTGGCCGGCAACAAGAGCCCTTACACGGTAAACGGCAAGACCTACACGGTCATGGCCAGTGAAGCGGGTTATCAGGAAACCGGAATGGCCTCGTGGTACGGGCGCAAGTTCCATGGACACCTGACCTCCAATGGCGAAATCTATGACATGTTCAGGCTGTCGGCTGCCCACAAGTCTTTGCCCATTCCCAGCTTCCTGGAAGTCACCAACCTCGATAACGGCAAGTCCGTCGTGGTGCGGGTCAATGACCGTGGTCCGTTTCATGACGGGCGCATTGTCGACCTGTCCTATGCGGCGGCCGCGTACCTGGATTATGCCGACAAGGGCACAGCGCGGGTGAGCGTCAGGGCATTAATGCCCGCCCTGGACACACCAGCGGACAGATCACCTGTGTTATTAACAGACAACACCCGTGCGGTGGAAACCGAGGCGGCGCTTCTGGACAATGTGCTGCAGGAACGGGATCTCATTGAACGCGACGCCGGGGAAGAATTTTTGCAGATTGCCGCCTTCAGCAATATCGACAGCGCGCGGCAGATTGTTGCCACGGTCAGTCGCCTGACCACGCTGCCCGTATTCATTCGTAGCGATGCCGATGTCAGCACCGGTAACCTGTTGCACCGAGTGCGCCTCGGGCCGGTAAGTGAGACAATGGACCTGCAGGGCCTGATCAGCATGATCATGGATGCGGGCCTGGGCAAACCGTTCCGCGTGCGGCAGTAACGCGGCAGCAGGGCAGCCATGGGTGACCATGGCTAACCGCAGAGCACACAGTAACCAGGTAGTTCTGGTGAGTTGTTAATTGACAGAATCAGACTGAACAGACTGAATAGACCGAATTAGACAGGGGAAACAGCAAACGCCATGCTTACACCATTGCCAATAGGACACTTCGAGCAGACCCGCCGCGCCAGATTCATCGCCGTCATCGCGGTGATGCTGACTTTCCTGGGATCACACGTGGCTGCCCAGCAGAATATCACTCCGCGACCGCCGCAGATTGCGGCGTCCAGTTATATCCTCATGGATGCCAAAACCGGTGAAATCCTGGTCGAGGAAAATGCCGATATTCCGCTGCCCCCGGCCAGCCTCACCAAAATCATGACGTCCTATGTAGCGGCCCACGAAATCGAACAGGGCACGGTATCGCCGAATGACATGGTGCATGTCAGCGTCAAGGCCTGGCAGATGGAAGGCTCCAAGATGTTCATCCAGGAGGGTACCGAAGTCCGCCTGGAAGACCTGCTGCGTGGCATGATCATCCAGTCCGGCAACGATGCCAGTGTTGCCATCGCTGAACATATTGCGGGCAGCGAAGACGCTTTCGCCGACATGATGAACCAGCATGCCGAACTGCTGGGCATGGATTCGAGCTTTTTCATGAACGCCTCGGGCCTGCCGGCACCGCAGCACACCATGTCGGCCCGTGATCTGGCCATATTGTCCAAGGCAATGATCGAGCGCTTTCCGTCCCATTACGCCATGTACGCCGAAAGGGAATTCACCTACAACGATATTCGCCAGCCTAACCGCAACAGCCTGCTGTTCCGTGATCGTAACGTCGACGGCATCAAGACCGGCCATACCGATGAAGCCGGTTACTGCCTGGTGGCTTCTGCCGTTCGTGATGACATGCGCCTGATCGCAGTAGTGATGGGGACAGACTCTACTGATGCCCGTGCTATCGAATCCCAGAAACTGCTTACCTATGGATTCCGTTTCTTTGCCACACACCAGTTGTTCAGCGACAACCATGTCCTGTCGACAGACCGCGTCTGGTCCGGTAAGGCCAATGCCGTGGATATTGGTGTGACTGACGAGGTTTACATCACCATGCCGCGAGGCCAAGAAAATGCCATGGAGACCGAATTGGTCATCGATGACACCCTGAAGGCACCGATTGCGGCCGGCCAGGTGCTCGGCAATGTCACTGTCAAACTCGGTGACATGGTCTACTACAACGGCCCGGTGGTGGCCATGGAAGCCGTGGAACGTGGCAGCTTTATCAAACGCATCATGGACTTCCTGCACATGTTCTTCCTGAGCCTGCTTTCCTGAGGTCGTCGGTGTTGAAAATTCAAGACCTGAAAGGCGATGAAGACGCGCCGAAAATCGAGTATCCCTGCCGCTACCCCATCAAGGTGATGGGGCTGGATGAAAACGATTTCAGCAACGCCATCGTGGCGATCATTCGCCAGCACGCTCCCGACCTTGCGGATGCAGACATCAGTTTTCGTCCCAGCCGGCACGGCAAGTACCTGGCGGTGAATGTCATCATCACGGCCCAGAGCGAGCAGCAGATCGAGAACATCTTCAATGCCCTCAAAGCCAGTGGCCGCACGGCGATGATCATCTGATCGCGGTCTGCCGGTTTTGCCATAGCCCCCCGTGATCACCCCGATACAGACTCTGCGCTTTCGCGACCTGGGTGTGGTGGATTACCAGGACACCTGGAACGCCATGAAGGACTTTACCGTCCACCGCGGCAAGGAGGCAGAGGACGAATGCTGGCTGCTCCAGCATAAACCTGTTTTCACCCTGGGACAGGCGGGACGTGAAGAGCATGTCTTGGATGCCCACGACATTCCCCTGGTGAAAACCGACCGGGGTGGGCAGGTCACTTATCACGGCCCCGGCCAGATCGTGGCCTATTTGTTGCTGGATATCCGTCGCCGCGGCATGGGTATACGCCACTTGGTGGATATCATTGAGAACAGCCTGATCGCCTTGCTGGCCGGTTATGGCATTGTGGCCGACACGCGCCAGGGTGCCCCCGGTGTCTATGTCGGCGATGCCAAGATTGCGGCCCTGGGCCTGCGCATCAAGAATGGCCGCTCGTACCATGGCCTGAGCCTGAACGTGGACATTGACCTGGCGCCATTCAGCTGGATCAATCCGTGTGGCTATGCGGGCCTGCAGACCACCCAGATGCGCGACTTGCTTGATGAGGCGCCAGCTGACCTGTTGCCCCGTGTGCAGCAGGATCTGCAACGAGCACTCGCCGAGTCTCTGCTATAATTGACAACTTCTATCCGAAGAGCATCTGCAACATGTCCGACACTGAATCACTGAAACCCGTTGTCCGCGGCGAAAAGCTGCGCGGCGCCGACAAGGTCGCCCGTATTCCGGTCAAGGTCATCCCTACCGTGGAAATGCCGCGCAAGCCGGACTGGATCCGGGTCACGCTGGGCAACAACGAGAAGGTGGAACGTATTCGCGCCATCCTGCGCAAGCACAAGCTCAGTTCCGTGTGTGAGGAAGCCTCTTGCCCCAACCTGGGGGAATGTTTCAGTGGCGGCACGGCCACTTTCATGATCATGGGCGATATCTGCACTCGGCGCTGTCCGTTCTGCGATGTGGCCCATGGTCGCCCGAATGCCCTGATGGAGAACGAACCGCAGGAGCTGGCCGAAGCCATCGCCGATATGGGACTGAAATACGTGGTCGTGACTTCGGTGGATCGTGATGACCTGCGCGATGGCGGTGCTGAGCACTTTGCCCGCTGCATCGCGGAGACCCGTCGGCTGAACCCCGGCATCAAGGTGGAAATCCTGGTCCCTGACTTCCGGGGCCGCGGTCATGTCGCCATCAATATCCTCAACAAGACCCGCCCCGATGTTTTCAACCACAACCTCGAGACAGTGCCCAGCCTGTACCGCAAGGTGCGCCCGGGTTCCGACTACCAGTGGTCTCTCAACCTGCTGAAGGATTACAAGGCCTCAGCGCAGGAAGTTCTGACCAAGTCCGGCATCATGGTGGGAATCGGCGAGACCCGCGAGGAAGTCATCCAGGTCATGGAAGACATGCGCGCCCACAATATCGACATGATCACCATTGGCCAGTATCTGCAGCCGTCGCGTGATCACCTGCCGGTTGAGCGGTTTGTGCACCCGGATGAATTTGATGAATACACGCGGATCGGGAATGACCTGGGGTTTCATCATGTGGCTAGCGGGCCATTGGTAAGATCCTCCTACCACGCCGACCAACAATCTAAGTTGGGGTAACTTTTCCCGGGAATGTTTTTTGACCGTCTGGCGGCGTTAAACCCGCCCGGCGCGATGTTCATTTATGCCTGAATAAAATCCGCTCGCTTCAAGCATGTTTGCCTTGCCACCCGGCCTGAAAATTCATTCCCTGCGAATTTCCGCATGGCGAAATATCGTCAGAGCTGCTTTTCCAGAATGTTTCTTTTTCGGGCTGGTGGAAAAATCAGGCGGAGTCGGCGAGTTTTATGTTGGGGTTGGCGAGGGCGATGATCATGCTGGTGAGATCGTCCCAGGGTTTGCGGTGCATCAGGCCTTTGACGGACTGGTCGACGAGGCGGGCCTGGAGGAGGATTTTTTCCAGGCTCCGGAGGTTGTGATTGCGCAATGCAGTGCCAACGGCGGCCATGCGGTTTTGCCAGACGCGCTCGGACTGCATGACGCCGTTGATGTTCTGGCCCTGGCTGATCTTTTCCTGCATGCGCAGCAAGCTGCGGATTTCGCGCGTGACGAAGAAAAGGATTTTCAGCGGATCGTCGCCTTCAGCACGCAGGTGACTGAGCATGTTCAGAGCCTTGCCGGTCTGGCCAGCGAGGCTGGTGTCAAGAAGGGCAAAGACACTGAAACGTGAACTGTCGGCAACCGCTCTGGCTACAATCTCCCGGGTCAGGTGGCGATCACCCGCCAGCACCGCCAGCTTGTCGATTTCCTGCGCGGCTGCCAGCAGGTTGCCCTCCACGCGATGGGCAATGATATCGACACAATCGGCATCCGCAGTCAGCCCGGCCTTCTTCATGCGCTGGGCAATCCAACCGGGCAACTGCTGGGCATTCACCGGCCATACCTGCACGACCAGCCCCTGTGACTCGATGGCCTTGAACCATTTCGTGGACAGTGTCGCTTTTTCCACCTTGCTGCTGGTGATCAGCAGCAGGTTGTCCTCACCCGGGTTACCCACATATTCCTGCAGCGCATTCTTGGCGTCGTTGTCGAGCTTGGGAGAGTGCAGGCGAAGATCAATGAGTTTGCGGTCGGCAAACAGGGACAGGCTGCTCGCGGCTTCAATGAGTATGTTCCAGTTGAACTGGGTCTTTACGTCATGCACTTCACGTTCGGTAAAACCCTGTTCACGGGCAAAGTGACGTACGGTATCGCAGGCTTCCTGAACGAGCAGGGTTTCATCACCGGTAATCCAGATCACCGGTGGCAGCTGTTTCCTAAGTTGGGCGAGGAGTTGTTCGGGTTTGATCAGCATGGCCCATCATTCTAGCGAAGCCCCTCGGGAGGGCAAAGGATTTATGCCGCTGGTGGCACGTTATCGGCTTCCGGGGAGTCCTGGGCGAGTTCCTGGGCGGCATCCTGGAGAATGGCAATATTCTCGGTATCGGTCGCTGTGGATTTTTCCACCTGGCCAGCGGGGTTGCGCTGCAGGGATTCACGCACGGTATTCAGGCGACGGGCGCCTTTCTACAGATGCCTGGCAGCACGTTTGACCTGGTTGGCATACTGCAGAAGATCCGCCATTGCCGCCATTTGCAGATTGCCGAAGGAGGTCTGCATGAGAATGATCTGTTTCAGGCTGTTGTAGTGTTTTTCAACGGCCAGGTAGTTGTCAGGATTGTTGATCTGTTCAGTCGTATTGTCCGGCGTGAGGCTGTCCAGCATCTGGTCAGTGGCTGCTAGAAAGGCATGAACTCGGTTCTGCAGTTCACTGGTGTGAAGCCGTGCCTGCTGGCTCCACAGATGCGCTATGTCTTCAGTGATTTCCACCGTCGGTATTCCGCCCGGCGGCATTGCCTTGCTCATGAGCGTCGGTCGCATCCTCGACATGAGCTGCAACTCCTTGAACGTGGCGGGTGATGTGGTTGCCTGTTTGGGGATGGATAAGTGGATTGGCAGCCGCACCAGTGATGAGGAAGCACGGCAACAGAGTCGAGATCAGGTGGCCCATTTTACCTCGAATGAAGATGTGATCGTGAAGTAACGACCGATAGCTAAACGGCAAAATCCCGTCCAAAACCGGAATGACATCCCAACTTTATAACGGATCATAATCAGTGAAAAATGCTGTAAGCAGGTCTTTCGTTACCGGGGTTGATTGTCAGTCAGCACCCAGCAGGTTGTTCAGTGCCAGCAGGACTTCCCGCGAGGAATCACCGCTGTTGCCGCAGGCATCCGTTACCTCGATGACCAGATTGCCGGTCTCGGAATAGGTCGATACCGATACCGAGCGCAGAATGAGGCCGTCCTCCGTGGCATACACGGTATAGCGCAGGGTCGGGTCGATGGCGTAGTAGACGGATGAGCCGTAGGTTGTGTCCACCAGCCAGCCATCGGTGGAGTCGCGGCCGTTTTCATCAAAAAAATCAAACAGCATGTCCGGAGCGAGATCATGCGCGATCGGGGCGTTACTGTTCTGCTTTTGCACGTCCCGGTAACGGCCGGTCAGGCGGTCGAGACGATAGCGTGGCCTGAAGCCCATCAGCACAGACGGTCCTTTCCATTTCACAAAGCCGGCATCGAGCTGGAACTGGTCGCCCTGGAGGGGATATATCTCCAGCGTGCAGAAGTCACCGCGGCTCAGCGTTGCCAGGTAGCTGTCGGGTCCCAGGCGCTGAAATTCGACCCGCGCAACAGGCAGTTCCTGGTTGAATGCTTCATAGACATAGAAAGGCGTCAGCACCAGCATGCTGCCAATGACCAGGATGCCCAGCAGGGACAGGGCACCGGTCAGTCTGAAGAATCGTTTGAACAATCCCGCTCCAATGATGATCCGGTATCAGTCCCGCATTGTAACGCGTCGAATGGGAAAGCGGAGCCATGACCACTGCGAGGGCGGCCAGGATGTGACCCGGGTCGTGCCGATGGCTCAGGTAAAGGGCTTGTTGCGATAGAGGCTGGCGAGTTGGTCGATGGTGGCGATCACGAAGCGGTCGCTGTTGCAGACGTATTCCAGGATCTGTTCACCGACAGCCAAGCGTTCCCTGTCGATGCCCATGACGTGCGGATGCCAGATAAAGAGCATGTAGCGGTTGTTGTCGGCACAGTTGTCCAGGGTCTGGCGCCAGTCTTGCAAGACGACTTCGTTGGCCTTTTTCTGCCAAAGCCAGTGACTGGCATCCACGCCTACCCACTCATAGGGCACTGACCAGAGCGTTTTGCTTAGCCGGCTGACTTCACCGCCGTCCTGGCCGGAGGGGCATAGGCTGGCATCAATGGTGTAACCCAACTGGGTCAGGATTTCACTGGTAAAACGGGTGCGCTTGCCGCCGGGAGCACGAAAGGCATGGGGACGACTGCCATAGGCGGTGATGGCTTCGGTGGCACGGGTAGCGATTTCCAGGGCACGGTCGTAATCCAGGGCCGACCACAGTTCATGCTGCCAGCCATGCATGCCCAGGTTGTGACCATCAGCGAGGTCTTTCTCGATGTAGTCGGGGTAAGCCTCGGCGCTCCAGCCTTCAATGAAATGGGTGATGGTGATGCCGAAACGGCGGTAGAGGTCGAGCAGGGCAGGGAACCCCTGTTCCAGGGCAGGTCTTTCTCCCGGCTTGCGCGATACACTGATGACACCCCTGCCAAGATCGGCAGCGTCACCAAGATTGTCCATGGTGAAGCATACGTGTGCGGTCATACCCGGGAATCTTTTTTAGGCGTTTTGAAAAGGCGCGAAGAATACTTGAGCGCTGCTGAAAAAGCCATCAGTTTACTCGTTCAAAATCGCTGTGATAGCATCGTTCGCAGACCAACACGCCTGTTTTCGGGCGCTTGCGCGTGGTGCTGAAGATACGCGGAAAAAGCTTGTCCGGTTCGCCGGTCACGCCGCATTACAGCAGGGCGAGGTCACAAGAGAATAATGTCACAACGACAGGGGACGCCTTCATGGGGGAAATACGCATGGTACGCATGGCAGGCATGTCAGGAATGGCAAGTATGACAAGTATGGTATGCAGGAAGAGCCTGCAATGGCTTGGCATGACTGTGCTGGCGGTAGTGCCGTTGGTCGCGGCGGCTCACCACAACACCCAGGCTGAATACGGCCCCTTTGGTGCCGATTTCATCACCGTGGATGGTGTCGTCACCGATATCCGCTGGGGCAACCCCCATATCCAGATTGAAATTGAAGTGATCGGGGGCAATCTGCCTGCCAGTGAAACCGGCAAGACCTGGGTGGTTAACAGCCATCCGGTGAATGTCATGGTGGCCTATGGCTTCAACAAGGACGAATTCGCCGTAGGTGACCGGCTGCATTTGCTGACCTGGCGTCATGTGCGCGGCATCAACCACCTGTGGCCCCGCGCCATCCAGGTCAATGACGGCCCCCTGAAATCCAACCTGCGCTATACCGACATGATCGATATTGCCGACGGCACGTTCACGGCGCTGGGCATTACGCCCGCGGCCAACCTGAACGGGTCTTCACCGCAGCGCTCCGGTGCAGCCACTGTCCGCCGTTTGCGTGAACAGGGTTTTCTGGACAGCGACGGCAACATGATCTGGCCTCTGCCCGGGCAATAACAGACCCCGCCAGGGGCGGGGTTACCTGACAAAGTCCACTGAGAAGGAACATGGCCATGACTGCCAGGACCCGCACTTTTTTCCGTTATTTTTCGCCCTTATGGCTGGTGTTTACGACCGCGGTTGTCCAGGCGGCCGCATTCAGCGGCACAGTGGTGGACATCAATGGTAAGCCGGTCAGTGGCGCCATGGTAACGCTGACCCCGTCCTGGCCCGGGCCGACGGCTGTTACGGCCTTCAGTGACCGTAACGGCCAGTTCCAATTACCGGAACAGGCCAACTATCGCAGCGGCAGTCATTTTTCCGTCGCGATTCGCGCCCTGGGCTATGAGTTGCTGGATACCAGTGTCGAGAATGCCGGCAATGGCGTGTCCCTAACGTTGATTGCCCGTGCCACCGCCAACCAGGCTGCCGCTGCACCGGCCTCGGCCTGGCTTCAGGGCAAGGCGGATCGCGCCACTACTTCCCAATTCGTGCTGGACTGCGTTGGCTGCCACCAAGTACCTGCCACGGAATTCCGGCAATATGCAGCTCTCATTGAGCAGGTGCCGGGTGAGGACCGGGATGCCATACGGCATGCCAGTTACGACGCCCTGGTGAAATACATGAACTTCCTGTCCGCCGAGGAGTTTTCCCGCGGACCAGAAGCGGCTGAACTGGACGCCAACCGGGTCTATGAAGTTGGCAACGGCCCCCGTGTCATCGATTTTCTCAGCGCACATTTTACCGACAGCATGAATGAACTCAGTGGCTATGACTGGGGCGCACCGCTGGCGGTCACCCCGCAAACCACGATCATGGAATATGAGGTGTCCGGGCCGAATGCGATTCGCGAAGCCCTGCTGCTGGGTGAGCCAAAACAGCTGTGGGTAGCGGATGTCGCCTCCAATGCCATTATCAAAATCGATCCCGAATCCGGTTACACCACGGCTATGGATGTGCCATCTGACACGCCGGTAGGTCCGCATTCCCTGCATCGCGGCAGCGATGGCTCCCTGTGGATGGCACCGTTTATCACCAGTGTCGTGGGGCATCTTGATGTCGAGAGCGGCACCTGGGAAACCTGGAAAATGGAAACCGTGGATGGCACCCCGACCGGCATCCACGATCTCAGTTTCGGGGCCGATCATACGCTCCTGACCGACAACAACGGGCTGGTCTGGTTTTCCGATATCGTCAATAACGCCGTCGGCTACCTGGATCCGGCAACCGGCGATATCGATCACTACGTGGCCCCGGCTGTCGGTGATCGCGCGACCACCGGCACGGCGCTCTATGGTCTGGTCATGACATCGGACAGGAATGAGATCTGGTTCAGTCAGCTCAACATCGGCAGTGTCGGCAGTTTCAATGTGGAAACCCGGGAATTCGGGTCCTCATTCCAGTTGCCCCTGAACAGCGGCCCAAGACGCCTGTCCATCAGTGATGACGATATTCTGTATGTGCCTCTATACGGTACAGGCCAGCTCATTGAATACGACACCAGGACCAACACCCAGGTGGGTATCTACGATGTGCCGGATACGGCCAGTGCCCCTTATGCCGTGACCTGGGATCCGGTGCGCAAGGTGGTCTGGATTCCGACCTCCAATACCGATGTCATCTACAAGTTCGATCCGGCTGACAAGTCTTTCAGTGTCCTGCCTATGCCGCGCAAAGGAGCCTTTCTGCGCATGGTGGATATCGATCCGGAAAGCGGCAACCTCATTACCTCGTACGGCAATATTGTCCAGAACGTCCACGGTCCGCGCATGGCCGTAATTATTGATCCGGGCGACGGCGCCTACCGCTGAGCAAGTCAGCCACCAGATACTGTCGAATTACAGGAACCTGCCATGAATTTTTTTGCCCGCAACCCGCATGTCGCGATCTTCTCGGTACTGCTGTTGATCACCTTGCTGGCCGCCACCGCGCTGTTCGCCCAGGACGGCAACGACGGCGAGCGCCTCGTGCGCGAGTATCGCTGCTACGCCTGCCATGACATGACAAGGACCCTCATTGGCCCGCCTTACCAGGCAATAGCCGCCCGCCATGGCAGCAAGAAAGCGGTGATGACCGCCGTGCTGGCGAGAAAAATCCTGCTTGGTGGTGGGGGTAACTGGGGCATGGTACCGATGGTACCCAATGAGCATGTGCCGGAAACCGATGCCACGCGTCTTGCCGCGTGGATTCTCAATCAGGCGCCCTGAGCAGCGCCTGTCTGCAACCTTGATTGACCCTGGTTAGGTCAGGCCTTATCGGATTGCGCCTGGACCGCTGTCTGCGCATGTCTGAAAATGCGGTCGATCCGACTGAGCAATTCCTGCGGGGTGAAGGGTTTGGCCAGAAATTCATGGATACCCTGGCGGACCCCATACCTGACAAGCTCATCGGCAGGGTAGCCCGAGGTAAACAGAATCGGGACATTCGGGTGATGTTGGCTGAACGTATCGGCCAGTTCGCTACCACTCATGCCTTCCATGACCACGCCAGTGAGCAACAGGTGAATCTTGTCCCTGCGATGCAGAAGCACGTCCATGGCTTCGTTGCCCGAGCTGGCCGTGATGACATCATAGCAAGCCCTCATGAGCACTGAAGAGGCAAATTCACGCACATCATTCCGATCTTTCACAACGAGAATGCACCCGGCACCCTGCGCAATTACTATGGCAATCGGCTTCCGCTGATCCGGCCTGGCTTCTTCGTTTTCCTCGCATGGCGGCAATAGTATTTCAAACGTTTTGCCCTTGCCTTCCTGGCTGGTGGCCTGGATGAGTCCGTGTGACTGTTTCACGATGCCGCATACAGACGACAGCCCGAGTCCGGTACCGGCATTTTCCTTGGTCGTGAAAAACGATTCAAAAATAGGCTGCCGGAATTTTGCGTTCATGCCGATACCGGTATCGGTGATCGTCATCTGGAAATAATTGCCCGGTTTCATTTCCAGGCCCTGGTCCAGCTCGGGCGTCAGGCAATGATCGCCGGTGGTGATGGTCAGTGTGCCGCCACCGGGCATCGCATCCTTGGCATTGACGACTAGGTTACCATGCGTTGCTACTAAGCCTACAAGTAAGGTCCCTCTTAACCCCTGTCTGAGCCAGAGCGAGATGTGCTATGGTTGCCATCATGCCATATCACACGCGCCAGCCGGTCAGTCACGGGCGAATTCAGCGACTTGCAGGCAATACCGGTTTTGTCATTTTTCTTGCGCTTGCCGCCATCACCCTGGTACAGGCGCAGGAGTTCAAGCATTCCGTCAAACCACCGTTACACGGACAGGACTGGATTGCCATTGCTGGCAAACCGCTGACCGTTTCTGCCGGTGCGCAGTTGTTCAACCAGGGCGGTAACGCCGTCGATGCCGCTTGCGCCATCCTGGCCGCTTCCGCCACCATGTGGGATACCATGAGCTGGGGGGGTGAAACGCAGGCCCTGATCCATAACCCGCTGACCGGCGAAGTGGTTGCCATCAATGCCCTCGGCGCTGCGCCAAGCGGTGCCACGCCCGAGTATTATCGCAGCCTGGGCATGGCACATCCGCCGGATTACGGTCCACTGGCCGCGGTGACGCCGGGCACACCCGGTGGCCTGCTGGTCATGCTGGCAGAATTTGGCACACTGAGCCTCGAGCAGGTGCTGGCTCCCGCGATCCGGATGGCCGCCGGCTATCCCATAGAACGCACCAATGCCGAGATCATCCAGTTTTACAAGGACCAGATCCTGCAGTGGCCCGATTCCACCCGGGTGCTGCTACCCAACTACGACCCCCGCAATCCGCTGTCCTGGTCGGCACCACGTACCGGTGCCCTGTTCCCCCAGCCGGACCTGCATGCCACCCTGACCAAACTGGTGGCGGCCGAGCGGCAGGCCCTGGCTGCCGGCAAAAACCGTAAGGAAGCCATTTATGCTGCCTATGACCGCTTTTATCGTGGCGACATTGCCGAGGAACTGGTCAGGTCGACTCAAGCTGCAGGCGGCCTGATAACCTTGGCTGACCTGGACCAGTGGCAGGTGTATATCGAAGAACCGGTCATGACTACCTATAAGGGTATTGAGGTCTATAAGCTCGATACCTGGGTGCAGGGTCCGGTCATGCTGCAGATGTTGAACATGCTGGAAAATTTCGATCTGCGCCGTATGGGCTACAACAGTGCGGAATATATCCATACCCTCTACCAGGTCATGAACCTGGCCTATGCAGATCGGGATTTTTATTACGGCGATCCCTATTTCCCTCCGGAAGAGCCGGTTGAGGGTTTGCTGTCGAAGGACTATGCCAGGGAACGCATTCGGCTGATCGACAGCAAGGTCAACAACCCCCTGGTGTTACCCGGTGACCCCTATCCTTACCAGGGCGACAGCAACCCGTTTACGGACACCCTGGAGAACTGGCAGCCCGTGAT
>Ga0181565_10000209_pt1 | contig 40658 bp, 46 predicted proteins | sample 101ome_16_FD_129661 | JGI IMG/M metagenome (GOLD analysis project Ga0181565, IMG submission 129661) | Coastal salt marsh microbial communities from the Groves Creek Marsh, Skidaway Island, Georgia - 101401AT metaG (megahit assembly) | ecosystem: Environmental > Aquatic > Marine > Intertidal... | reverse complement strand
TTTCTGTTTGGATTAACGTTAGGATTTCTGTTTGAACTAACATTAGGGTTAGTTCTTCGATGATTAATTCTCGAGGCTCTATTATGGGTTACATTATTATTTCTGTTTGACCTTGTTATCGAACGGCTTTGATTTCCACGGTCTGATCTTGTGCGATCATTTGAATGTCGTCTCGCTTCAGCAATTTCGGAAAATAATGTGATCGAGAGAAAACAGATACCACTAATAATTGCGATTGATTTTTTCACTTGTGATGCTCCTTAATTATTTAAGCATTTGATGGCATAGGTCTAGAGCGTTTTTCCAATTAAAATGAATAAAGATGTATTATTGATAGATTCTTACATTTTGTTTCTTTGTAAGTGTTTAATTTGTAATACTTATCTAACAGTCGATTTGAAGAAATAGGTGCGCGATGACACTTGCTAATAAACTGTTCTAAAGGATTTTCCTTTGTGGGTTTTTCCCTGAAGAACACCTTTGACCATTAAGTTTTCTTCACCAAAAAGCAGGTAGAGTTGATCCTTTGAAGCGTTCTCAAAAACAATGTTTACCAAATCCTTTAGCTGATCCACATGAAACTCATCATTTTGGACGTTATAAGTTTTGAAATTTGTGTATAGATCCATGACTTTTTTTAAACACTTTTTATCCTTTCGTGTTTTTTTCCATGTCATGAAATTCCTTTTTAGGCAGATGTCATCAAATTGTGCCTTGACGTCCCATTCTAATGTTTTTGAAAATTGTTTTAGACCATTGGGAGAAATTTCAAACTCTGTTTCAAGTTCGAAAGGACCTCGAAGGAGATTATTGTTTATATTTTCTTTAATTTCAATTCCTAGTTTTGTTTGCTCATTGATAAAAGAAAGCACTGTTTTTTTATAAATAACGTCAAGAAACGTATTAGTCTTTGTTGTTGCAATAGATTTTTTTAATTTTATTTTTAGATTTTCCCCTCGAGCATTTTTTGGATATTGATCCTGGTTGATCGATCTATTAGAGGTTGTTTTATAGTCAATACCAATATCTTGAATTTTTGCAAATCTTCCTATGTTAAGTCTTGGTATTGTTATGTAGGAGAGAAGATCAAGATGATCTTTAACATAAGGAACTTTTACTAGAATTTTACGCAAGTTTCGACTTATATTATTTGTTAAATCTTTCCAGATAGATTTAACATAAAAGAATTTTTTTATACTTGCGTTGAACGTTTCATTGTAACCATTCTTGTTAAAATTGATATTTTTCTTCTCTTTAATTTCATTTGCTAGTCCACCTTTGATAGACTGGTATTTTCTTGTTCCTGAATTAGAGATAGTTTCCTTCCATCTTGATAAATAATTACCGAGGATAGTTTCTGATAGGTTTTCCTTTCTTTTAATAAGGTTCTTAATGGATTTATTGAGTTTACCTGACTTAATTGATTTGAGGTCTCTTTGATAAAATGAAAACTCTTGCTCTAGCGTTTTTGAGTAATCACTTGAAATATTAAAGCTTAATAGGGTCAATTTAAAAATTTTAAAAACATCTAAAACCAAATCAGCAAAAAAGCCCTTTGCATTTCCCTTGGTGATTTTTAATGTCGACTTGAGAACTTTTTTATTTGGCTTACTAGGATCAGCTCCATAGCTATAAAACTCTATACTTCTTGTTCGATTGTAGCCTTTCATTACAGCTGCTTGTAGGGTCATGTACCAAGGGGTGGGCATTTTCGCAAAAATACCTGCATCAAAACCAAAAAAGTCCTCGGCAAACAACTTCTCTCCAGCCTCAAGTTCAATCACCTTGTGTGGTTTTAAATAAGTAAAAGCCAAAAACAATTTTTTAAAGTCACTCTTGGCCGCGTCAATAAATGATTCTTCAATGTGTTGATAGCGATATGTTCGTTGGAAACCAATGCCAGTAAATAAGCCAATAAGTCCATCATCAATATCTAGTAAATCATTATCTTTGAGGTATTTTAAAAAACTAACCGCACCAACACTGATAGTAAAAACATCGCTAACCTTAAACCTTTTTCCACTTACGGGGTCTATTTGTCTATTTGCTCCAATATTGAAAATTCCCATCGGCCTTTGCCAGGCAATGCTTGAGAGGTTCTGTGATCCAAGATTGTAATTTTGATTATGGTAAAATATGGCATCTGTTTGTCTTTTTCCAATGGTTCGAAAACGTGGTGATAACCAAGATATAAGCTTGTTGTATATAGAGCCTGATCCTTCTCCAGGAAAGTTCGGCATTCCCTCAACGCTTTCACCTCGATCGATTCTTTTGGCTCGATCTTCTAGAGCACCTTTTAGTTTAAAAATTGATGATGCATTTGTTTGATAGGAGGTGAGATTTAACAATAGGATCAGTAATACTAGATACTTCATATAAAATTTCTCAATTTTTTATTAATGTTAATTTTATACCTTTTGGAGTCCATCTTCTTTTGACGGAAAATTATCCTTAAATATTTTTTATTTTCTTGGGCTAAATTATTTTTATGAAATTAATAAAAATTCCCAAGCTTAATGCTATATTTTTATTCAAATCAATGTAAAATATTCAAATCGGGTAAAAAATTAGAAAAACGTTACCGAAAACGAATTCAGGAGGATTTCCATATGAAAATTTTAAACTTGCTAGTTATTTCACTAATGATGACTTCTTGTGCCTCGTCGCACTTGATGGGAGGGATATACTCATCAACGAAAGGAAATGTAACAACAACTCTTGCGAGAGGAAAAGTGACTAAAACAGGTGAGGCATGTACGACAAGTTACCTCTCAGCGGTTGCACTTGGGGATGCATCAATTGAAACTGCACGAAAAAATGGTGGGATTAATAAGATTGCTTATATTGATAGCTCGTTTACGAATATCTTAGGCGTATATCAAAAATATTGTACTTTAGTACGTGGTAACTAATATCAGATTTTTTATTTAGGGTTAAAATTTAACCTTTCCATAAATAATAAAATAGTTGGGTATAATTTAATTTATGAAGTTATACCCAATTTTTTTTATTCTCTTTATTTTCTCATTTTTTAGAAGCCATTTTTATATTAGTGATGAAGCAGTTAACTTACAAATGGTTAAAAATATGAAGTCTTATGGATCGGAGTTGATGGTTAGACCTAGCTATGATCCTGGCGGTCATAAGGATTGGGAAAAAGAATCGCTTGTGCATATTTTGATGACCCCTGTTTTTCACTATATGAACTTGTTGTTTAACAAACTTTTGAATTTGAATTTAATCCAATCAGGGGCAATTCTTCAGGCTCTTTTTTTTGCAACTTTTTTTCTGTTTCTCTTGAGACCTCTTGGACTTTTAGATCAATCAAATATTTTTTTCTTCTCCATTGCACCTATTACTTATTTCCTTTTAATCGAACATGAAGGGGCGATGACGCTATTTGGTTTTCTATCACTTCTAACTGCAAATAGAGGTTTAGAGAAGAAGAAGAGTATTTTGTTCGCTTATTCCGGAATTTTTCTTGGAGTCGCCTTTTTACTTAAGTTATGGCTGATTGGACCTTTTGGTATTGGGCTTATCTTTGTTTTAATTAACTCTATTTTAAAAGGAGAGTTTACTTCATTTAATTATATAAAGTTTAGCTTAATTTTAATAATTTCATTTATTCTCACTTCATCAATTCATTTGTTATTTGTCTATTTTTATGCTCCTGAAGATATTTTTAAATGGGTTAATCAGGTTTACATTGGTGTGATAACTGGAGCAGGTGATTACGGAGCAAAATCAAATAATAATGCTTGGGGGCACCCTTGGTACTATTATATTTATTGCGCCCTTCGAGATTTACTTCCGATTCTTCCATTTGTTTTCATTTTACTTAAGCGAATAATCAAAGGTGAATTTAGGACGGAGAAACCCTTTTATGTTGGTTGTTTGGGGGTTTGTTTCTCTATCATCTTTTTATCTGCTTTATCTAGCAAAGAGCCATCATATATTCTACCGATTTATTTTGGGGTTTCTTTACTAGTCATGGAAATGTTGCGAAAAAATAATGTTTTTTCCAAAATTGAGATGAAAATATCACTTCTTAGTATCGTGCCCCTCTTTCTTTTTTCCATTCTTGCAATTAATGGGAAATATTCAAATACACTAACTATTCAATTCATGATCCTTAGCTCAATTGCTTTTTTCTTTAGTTTAATTCTAATATTTAATAAATCCGTCATTATAAAAAAACTAGATTGGTTGATGCCAATGGTGTGTTTGCTTTTAAGTTTGTATTACATTGACTCTAACTCGCTAAAAAAAATCGATCCTGTTGTTAACTTTATTAATGAAAGGGAAAAAACAAATATAAAAAATATGGATAAAGCCAGAGAGACTTATATTATCGCAAACTACTATTCCCAAATAGGATTTAATGTCTGGAACAGGGTTTTAAAATATGATTGGCTCGTCAAAAGTTCGAATGCGAAAGCAGGTGACTATGATAATTTGGTTTCTAATTCTAAAATAAAATATTTTATTTTAGAAAATAATCAGGCTAATTCAGAAATGATTAAGGCATCTTTGATAAAAAGCAATTTCGATATGCAAAGGTTTGAAGATCTTCTTGTTTATTACCGCTAACCACCTTGAAATGTCCTAAGTAATATGTTTTGTTAACTTGAGGAGATTTTTCAAATGACAAGCCAATATATTCTTTCAAATTACTTAGACCACTTGCTGAATGGTGATATTAATACAGAGGTCAGGCTAGAAGTTAATGGTATTTCTATCAAATCACAGTTTGGATTCATTGAATTTACTCCTGAGGTAATACCAACTGATGCTAAGGCAATTATTTATTCATGTGGTGTTCATGGAAATGAAACAGCGCCGATTGAAATGATGAATGATTTGATAAAATCGATCCTTAATGGATCATGCGTACTTTATCACCCTCTTCTTATTATCTTCGGAAATATTGACGCGATTAGAGCTGGGAGAAGGTTTGTTCAAGATAATTTAAATAGGATGTTTTGCGATGAATATTTAAATTACCCTGAAAATAATATTGAAGCACGACGAGCAAAACAAATTCAAATTTCTATTAATGGCTTTTTTTGTCAATATAAGAATCAAGAGAAAATACATTATGACCTTCATACTGCCATCAGGAAGAGTCACTATGAAAAATTTGTTGTTTATCCATTCCTTGGTGATGATAGAGATATTTCGAAATTTCAAATAACTACTTTTTGCCAAATGGAGATAGATGCTGTTTTGCTGATGCATAAAAGCGCAACGACTCTAAGTTACTATTCAAGTTCATATCACCTAGCTAATGCTTATACTATTGAGCTTGGTGCAGTAAAACCATTTGGAAAAAATAATCGACAGGACTTTGCAAAAGTTGAAAGAGTTCTTTATTGCCTTATTTCAAATACAGATAATTACCCTGAAGGTGGTGACATCGTTTTATGTGAAGTCGTTAAAGAGTTGATTAGAAATGATGAGCAATATGAGTTTAAAATTTCCAATGATACACCGAATTTTACAAGGCTTGAAAAAGGAAGTCTCGTTGCTTCTGATTCGGTTGAAACTTATTATCTTGAAAGAGATGGTGATATGATTGTTTTTCCAAATCCAAATGTGAAAATTGGACAGAGAAGTGGTTTAATTGTCAGGAGAATTAATTAGAAGTGGGAATTATCACTAGTCTTTAAAATATTGAAGATAATTTTTGAACTGAAAAAAATTGGTATTGAATCTAAAAATTAGGAAAAAAAAAGCCGAGTGGGTTAAACTCAGCTTTAATATCTTAAAATTCCGAAGAATATTAAAATTTAAGTGGCGGGAGCGACGAGACTCGAACTCGCGGCCTCCGGCGTGACAGGCCGGCGTTATAACCAACTTAACTACGCCCCCGCAATTAAGTGATCTTGAATATAGGGATCTCTTGATTGTTCGTCAATTAAAAATTGATAGTGTTTGATAAAAAATTTTACCTCCGATCATGACTAAAAGCGTTGCGAATAAGCGCCTTGAGGTTTTCTCGGGAACTTTTTGTGAAAGGGTTGCTCCGATTTTGGAGGTAAACATGCTACCGACTGCAAGTATAGCCACAATTACCAAATTAACCATGCCAATTTGTCCCAGGTCAATAACATTGCCAAAAGTGAATTTAGGCTGACCAAAAAATAGGCTGTAATTTATAACGCCAACACATGCGCCAAAGCCCATAACTAAATTTGAGTATAATGGAACAAGTTTTAGAGGGATTCTAAGAACGGTGATGAAAAGGGGGATCATGATGGCGCCACCGCCGAGCCCTGTTAGTCCGGCAATTATCCCTCCGGTCATCGCAACAAAGAATTCTTTAACTCGATCACTGAAATCCAAGCCTGGGGCCCAAGTTTCTCCTGGTGAGGTTAACTTCCTTGAAAATAAAAGCCTGCCAGCAACAAAATATAGTAATGCCGCAAAAAATACCTTTAGTTGTATAGGGTTTAGGTATGTTGTAGTTTTGATTCCGATAATAACTCCAACTAACATTCCTGAGCCCATCGCAGGAACAACTTTAAGGTTTGGTTTTTTTCCGATTTTGATGAAGCTTCTCACATTTATCATTGAGTTGATGAAAATCATTCCCATACAACTAGATATGGCAATTTGAGGTGTAATTTTCGGGAAAAGCATATATAAAGCAGGTATGGCAACGATCCCACCGCCTACGCCAAAGAAAGTTGAAATTATACCAACACTTAGGCCGGTGAGGATTAAAAGAAAGAATGTCATGATAAACCTTTTGTGAGAGTATTTTAACATGAACTTTTTAGAAGCTTTAGGAAAATATTTAGTAATGATGTCCCCGTTTCTTTTACTGGGACTATTCATGGCCGGAATCATTCATGTGTTTTTAAATGTGGAAAAAGTTAAAAACTATATCAATCATGGAAGTATTGGTGACATTATCAAAGCCGCACTGTTTGGCATTCCTCTTCCGCTTTGTTCATGCTCAGTGATTCCCTCCGCAGTAACTCTCAGAAAAGCGGGTGTGAAAAATGGGCCAACATCAAGTTTTCTTATTTCAACGCCGGAGACGGGAATTGATTCGATTATGGTCACTTATGGTTTAATGGATTTACCGATGACGATTTTTCGGCCAATTGCAGCCTTTATTTCTGCTACGGTCGCTGGAATTTTACAGCGCATGTTTAACGACTTTGAATTTGTTGATGACACTCCTGCGAAAAAGCCGTGCTGTAAAAAAATGGCGGCACAAAAAGAGCGAGAAAGTAAAAAACCAAATAAAATTAAAGAAGTTTTTCGTTTTGGCTATTTTGAGCTGCTTGAAGATATCGTTAGTTGGCTTGCTATTGGAATATTTATTGGAGCCTGTATTGATTATTTTATTCCAGTTGATATGTTCACAAATTTTAATGGAACAGCGGCAAAGCTGATCATTTTATTTGCCGGAATTCCCATGTACGTTTGCGCCAGTGCAACAACTCCCATTGCTGCAGCTCTTGTATTAAAGGGACTATCTCCAGGAGCGGCCCTGCTATTTTTACTTGTTGGGCCGGCGACCAACATTTCCAATATTCTGGTCCTTCAAAAATATATCGGGAAAAAAGGAATTATTATTAATATTCTTAGTATTTCTCTTGTCTCGTTAGGTCTTAGTTACGCGGTGGATTTCTTTTATACTTCTCAAGAATTATCGCCTATTTTTAAGGCTGGACATGCTCATCATAATCACGGAAGTGAGACAGACTGCCTGGGCATAGGATCAGCAGTTATTTTTTGTGCATTGATGCTAAAAGCTTTGTATAATGTTCATATTAAAAAGCACTTTCAAAAATAAACGTTGGAGATAAACATGCCTCACAAGGATCGTGTGAATGTTTTCATTACCGGTGGCACTACTGGAATCGGGTATTCATTAGCAAAATTATATCAGTCTAAAGGACATACTGTTGGAGTTTGCGGAAGGGATCTATCAAAAATAAATGATGACTTTCTAGATTGTTACGCCGTCGATGTAACAAGCGTTGAGCAAATAAAAGATGCCGTTAAAAAATTCTGTGAAAAAAATGGCCCTTTAAATGTCATGATCGCCAATGCTGGAATTGCCATGGGCCCAAAAGATGGCAAGGTTAATTTTAAGCTTGCTCGGGATGTCATTAACATTAACGTCCTAGGTGTAATTAATACCTTTGATGCCGCTATGGAGAATTTTCCAAGTTCTGGTGGACATTTAGTGGGTGTAGCTTCCGTTGCAGCACTCGTTGGCCTTCCGGGGGCTGGCCCTTATTCCGCCTCAAAAGCGGCGGTTTTAAGACTTTGTGAAAGTTATGGGCTTGATTGGAAGAGGCGTGGAATTGATGTGACGGCCATTTGCCCTGGATTTATCGATACGCCACTGACGAAAAAAAATGATCATAAAATGCCCTTTCTCATGAGTAGTGATAAAGCCGCAAATAAGATGTATGACGCCATTGAGAGACGAATGCCTTTATTTGTTTTTCCTTGGCAGATGAATTTATTAATGCGTTTTGCGGAAAAAGTGCCTCGTTGGTTTTATCGGCTGATCGTCATGAAGGGGATGGGTATGGCGATGCCAAAGTCTGAAGATGGGACTAAAACCCCTAAAATCACAAACTCATAAGGAGAAAATATGAAACACATTGTATTTTTATCTTTATTAATCACCTTAGGTTGTAATAGTGAAAAGGAGCAAGCGGTGAAGCTTAGTTCTCCCACTTTTTCTCAAGGGACAGCAGCAGTTAGTGCCAGTGGCGCGCCTGATGATTTTAGTGATCTTGAGAAAAAAGATGAAGAGTGCGGGGAAGAAGAGGATCTGGAAAAAAAGCTTGAGGAGATGAAAAAGCCGGCGACTCTGCAGGGAGCAACTGAGGAGGATTGTACGGTTCAATAACTTTATGGAACGTACAACCACGAACGACCAAATCATTCTTGATCACTATAAAAAGGTAGCGAAAAACCAAGGCCTACTTGGTACGTCTACTATTCAAGATCCTGTCATTCGTGATGCGGAAGTGGACTTCTTTACAAAAAGCATTCAAGACTTCGGCGAAAAACGCGGCGATTTTAAATTTTCAGTTCTAGATGTTGGATGTGGAAATGGGATCCTTCTTTCCAAAATCAAAGAAAAGTTTCCAACTCTTGAATTACATGGACTTGAGTTCTCGCCAGATTTACTTACGCTCGCAAAATCGAGAAACCTAGAGGGAGTCAATTTTTTTCATGGGGATGCTAGAATTGCGGCTGACTTCCCTAAAAAGTTTGATGTTATCTTAAGTGAGAGATCGATTATCAATATCCTTGAAGCAGGAGAACAGAAAAAAGCTCTCTACAATATTGCGGACAGCCTCGTTCCAAGTGGCATGTACTTTCAAAGCGAGTCTTACTTTGAACCGCTCGTTAACTTAAATCGCGCTCGGCGAGAGATGCAGCTTGAAAACATTGAACCATCAAAGCACAACCGTTTTTTGAGAGAGTTTAATATTCTTGCCCTTCGTGATCATAAAAAATTAGTTGAGACTGAATCCGTCATACCGTCGAACTATTTAAGTACTCACTTTTTTGTCTCCCGTATTTTACATCAACTGATTCGCCCAGAAGGGGGGAAAGTAAAATACTCTCATCTCGTCAGCTTTATGGCCGAAGGCTTTGGCCCGGGAGTAGGGAATTACTCACCTATATTGTTCAGATCTTTCCAGAGGAATTAATTCGATTACCCTTAACCTTCATCATTATTTAGTTCATCGTCATACGTTAATGTCGAAATATCTTTCATTCGATCTACGTAAAGTTTTCCAATTAAGTGATCAAGCTCATGTTGAAAAACAGTGGCAAGAAAATCACTTAGCTCAATTGATTGTGGATGAGCATTTTGATCTAGGTAGTCGACTCGAATTCTCTTCGGTCTTTCAACAAAACCGCGGAGTCCAGGAACACTTAGACAGCCTTCCCAAAAACCTTGAGTTTCCTCAGTGAGGTAAGTTATTTTAGGATTAAAGATGACATATTCATCTGATTCATCAGCATCTGGGTAGCGCTCACTTTCTATCGGAACTCGAATAACGGTCATTTGAATAGGGATTGCAATTTGAGGTGCAGCAAGACCAATTCCCCCGGCATGCTCCATTGTCTCCCACATATCTAACGTCAGCTTTTTGATTTCAGGAGATACTATTTCATCTTTTGTCAGTTCTTTAGAAACTTCACGTAAAATTGGATTTCCCATTTTGATAATTTGATGAACTGCCATTAAGATTCTCCTTATATATTCTTATTTATGCCACAGGTGTCATCATGAACAAAATACTATTTGTCTGTTTAGGAAATATTTGCAGATCTCCCGCAGCAGAGGGGGCATTTATTTTTCTATTGAAGAAACGCGGTCTTTTTGAACAATTTTATGTTGATTCTGCTGGAACATCTTCTTATCACGAGGGTGAAAGGGCTGACTCTAGGATGCGAGAAACTGCTGAGAAAAGAGGAATTAATTTACCCTCATGGTCAAGACAGGTGACGAGTGATGACTTTGATGAATTTGATCTTATTATTGCGATGGATAAAAAAAACTATCGTGATTTAAGCGCAATTTGTTCAAACAATGAAAATTTAAAGAAGCTTAAAATGTTCACTGATTTTCGTCAGACAATGGGCCATGATGAAGTTCCTGATCCATACTATGGCGGCAAAAAGGGCTTTGAGGAAGTTATGGACCTTGTCTTGGATTGCTCGGAAGGTCTCCTAAAATATTTAAAGGTTTGATCAACCAAAACTTCTCATGTTAGATTAGTCCAGATTTTAAAAACAGGAAAATATCTTATGCTTACCGTTGAAGAAAAATATCAATTATATGAAAATTCAGTTCAGTGCCATGATGCAGATATCGATTTTATTAATGCTCAGTTTGAAACTTTTAGTGGACGAAAGCCACTTGTGTTGAGAGAGGACTTTGGCGGAACAGGTATGCTTGCTTGCAATTGGACAAAACAGTCTCCTGAGCATTTAAGTTATGCCGTTGACTTAGACCCTGAACCAATAGCGTATGGAAAAAAGACGCATTTTCAAACCTTGAATGAGGAAGAAAAAACGAGAATGCACTATGTTCAAGGGAACGTTTTAGATTCTTATCCATTTAAAGCTGATGTAACGGTTGCATTTAATTTTTCTTATTTTATTTTTAAAACCAGAAAACAACTCGTTGAATATTTCTCAAAAGTTCGGGAGGGCCTAAAAGAGGATGGCGTTTTTTTCTTAGACCTTTTTGGTGGAACAGATGCATATGAGGAGTCAGTTGAAGAAACAGAGCATGATAGTTTCAGCTACTTTTGGGATTGTGACAAATACAATCCAATAACTAATGAGTGCCAATATTATATTCATTTTGAAAAAAATGGAAAAAGGTATGACAAGGTATTTTCTTATGATTGGAGGATGTGGTCTATCCCAGAGCTAAGAGAAATTTTAGAAGACGCAGGCTTTTCTAAAACAGTTGCATATTGGGAAGGTGAAGATGAGGATGGTGACGGAGATGGTAATTTCTATCAATCAAACTCTGAAGACAATTGTGAGAGCTGGGTTACTTATATTGCTGCTATTCCTTAATCAATAAGGTCCTTAAAAGTTAATGTTTTTTTATTCTCTGCAAACTTTTTTGAGAAATCATCTAAAGGCATTTGATTATCAGATATCGTTATCAGTAGCTGTGTATCAAATTGATGAACAAAAATATGAGATGGTAGCCGATTAAAGTCCCAAATATCTTTAGGTAGGTTTTGGTTTGCGAGGTAAGCGATCAAGTCTCTAGCTACCGGGGTAACTTCTGACTTTTTGAAATGTAATAATCCTACTTCACTTGTTATTTTTTTGAGGCAGTCAAAATAACTAGAGAGATTTTTTTGCACTATCGAGGACTCCATTAATAATTGAATATGAATCTTTTTTACCATAAGTTTTAGCAAGATTTACATAATCATTTATAATTTCATTGTATGAGTCTCTAGTGAACTTCAGCTCATAATAGCCTAGTTTCAATAAGGTTTTTTCAACACTTGTTAGATTTTCAAAATTATTCCGATGCATGAATCCACTGACTTCATTTTGAATAATTTCATTTTCGCGGATAAAGTTTTCAATAATGATTTTTCCAAGTTCTCTTGAGCCTTGAATCATCTTACCTTTTAGATCTTGCTCTTCAAGAATTGCCTCCAGAGAATTTTCAAATTCAGCGATAGCAAAACTTAGGTCGTCGGCATCTGTATTTATCAGGTTCATTCCTCTATATAAAAATTGAAATGCATAAAGACGGCCATAGAACTTAGTTGATTTGGACATTTGAAACCTTATTGTTATTTAATTCAGAAGTTTTTTTAGATAAATCATTTATAAATGATTGTACAGTGTCATAATTCCAGTAAAAGCTGGCAAATCTAACATAGGCGGCTTGATCTCTCTCATTTAAAGTTTGCATTAAAAAAAGGCCAATATTTTCTGATGGAAAGTCTTTCAACCCGCTTTGCACCATGTAAGCTTCAAGGTCATCAATTATTTTTTCGATGTCACTAGTTGTAATAGGTCGTTTTTGGCATGCTTTAGAAAGTCCTGAGAATATTTTATGCCGATTAAAGTCCTCTGTTCTGCCATCGCGTTTTAAAACGGAAGGGAGGGAGATCTCAGTTTTTTCATAGGTTGTGAAACGATATTCACATACCTCACATTTTCGTCTTCTTCTGACGTTGTCGCCCTCGTGTAAATTTCGAGAATCGATCACTTTTGTGTCTTGTTGGAGGCATTTTGGACATCGCATCTAAGTCTTCCTTTTTCATTATTTAGCAAGTTTTGCCGTTATTTGGCAATAAATTATCTCGCTGAATAAACGGGAAACCGTCGGCATAATTCTCTCACCTCTGTCATTACATGAGAGAATACAGCCTCATCTTCAGGGCTACTTAAAACCCTCCAAATCCACTGGGCAATTTGTTTCATTTCAGCTTCTTTAAAACCCCTCGTCGTGCACGCGGGAGTACCTAAACGAATCCCAGAGGTGACAAAAGGAGATCTTTGATCGTTGGGTATCATATTTTTATTGCAAGTAATTCCTGCCTCTTCAAGTATTCTCTCTGCTTTCTTTCCACTTATTTTTAAATTATTGGTTTTTAGTAAAACTAAATGGTTATCAGTGCCACCTGACACAATTTCTGCGCCTAGGGAGACTAATTCGTCGGCAAGTACTTTTGCATTCTTAATGACTTGTTTCTGATATGTTTTAAAGTCGTCAGATAAAGCTTCCTTAAAAGCGACGGCTTTAGCGCCAATAACATGCTCAAGAGGCCCACCTTGAATACCAGGAAAAATATTAAAGTTGAGCTTTTTTGCAAGCTCTTCATCATTAGTTAAAATGATACCCCCACGAGGCCCTCTTAAGGTTTTATGAGTGGTACTAGTTGTAACGTGTGCGTAAGGAGTAGGAGAGGGGTGTAGTCCAGCTGCGACCAATCCTGCAATATGAGCGATGTCTGCAACGAGAAAAGCACCAACACTATCTGCAATTTCTCTGAATTTTTTAAAGTCAATTTCTCTTGGGTATGCACTAGCACCACAGACAATTAGTTTGGGCTGCTCTCTTTTGGCGATTTCGGCAATTTCTTCATAATCAAGTAGCTCTGTTTCTGGGTTAATACCATAGCTTACGACTTCATAAAGTTTTCCAGAAAAGTTCACAGGAGAGCCATGGGTGAGGTGTCCACCTTCACTTAAATTCATCCCCATCACTTTATCACCAGCTGAAATGAGGGAAAAGTAAGTCGCCATATTTGCTTGAGAGCCAGAATGTGGCTGAACATTAGCATACTCCACATTGAATAATTTTTTGATGCGCTCAATTGCAAGGTTTTCAATTTGATCGACTACTTCACAGCCTCCATAATATCTTTTGGCCGGGTAACCTTCAGCGTACTTGTTGGTTAAAATCGAACCCTGAGCCGCCATCACGCTAGGTGAGGCGTAATTTTCAGAAGCAATTAGTTCAATTCCAAACTCTTGCCTCTCTCTTTCCACGTTAATTAGGTTTTCAATTTCTTGATCCACTTCGGAGAGTGGTGCGTTAAAATTACTCATAAAAATTCCAGATATTTTCTAATGTTTTTTCAATATTATAGACGAATTAGTCCCACCAAAGCCAAAAGAATTATTTAGTACATACCTCAAATCTTTTTCAACTGCTTTATTAGGAGTGTAATTTAAATCACACTGAGGATCTTGGTTTTCTAGATTGATGGTCGGTGGAATAACTCCTTCTTCAAGGGCTTTTACGCAAAAAATAGTTTCAATTCCACCAGCTGCTCCAAGTAAATGTCCAGTCATTGATTTTGTTGAGCTAACATTTAAATTGTATGCGTGTTCGCCAAACGTTTTTTTAATGGCCATGGTTTCAGCAATGTCTCCAAGTGGAGTAGAAGTTCCATGAGCATTTATATAATCAATTTGATCACGGTTAATCCCAGCAGATTTGATCGCCATTTTCATACATCTTGAGGCACCTTCGCCTTCCGGATGTGGCGCAGTAATGTGATGAGCATCTGAGGTTGCACCGTGGCCGATAATTTCCGCGTAAATTTTCGCCCCCCGCGCCTTTGCGTGCTCAAGCTCTTCAAGAATTAGAACACCTGCTCCCTCTCCCATGATGAACCCATCTCTACCAGTATCAAATGGCCTAGATGCTTTTGTAGGATCTTCTCCATTTTTAGAAAGCGCTTTCATGGAGAGAAATCCCTGAAAACCAATATCGGAAAAGACTGACTCTGATCCTCCTGATACCATTATTTTTTGCCTGCCCGAGATAATTTCATTACAAGCAGCCGTGATGGCGTGAGCCGCTGAAGCGCAGGCACTTGAGATGTGAAAGTTCATGCCTTTTAGTCCAAACTTCAGACTAATTAATCCTGGCGCCATATTAGGAATAATTGCCGGTATAAAAAAAGGAGAGACTCTTCTCGGCCCGCGATTAACAAACGTATCACGAGTTAATTCCATTTCTCGAAGGCCACCCATGCCAACGCCAAAAATACAGCCAATATCTTCGGCATCAACAGTTTCACCTATGGTTATTTTTGCATCATTAATTGCTTCTTTAGTCGCCTGCAAAGCTAGGGGGATAAAGCGATCAAATCTTCCTGCTTCCTTTGGGGCAAGCACGTCTTCATCACAAGAGAAGTCTTTAATTTCACCGCCAAAATCTATCGCAATATTTTCGGGGTTGTAATGTTCTAGCTTTGAAATTCCGCTCTTGCCAGCGATTGCATTGGCCCAAATTTCATCAACATTTTTACCTAAACCGCAAAGAGCACCAAGGCCCGTGACAGCTACTCCTTTAACCATTTTTGCACCCTCATTATTTTTCTCTTCCATAAAAACAAAGCCGGCATAATCCGGCTTTGATAAAAATAAATTTTATTTAATCTTATTTTTTTGCTTCTAAGTAACTAATGACGTCTTGAACTGTTTTCATTCCTTCAGCATCCTCTTCTGGAATCTCAACACCAAAATCGTCTTCCATTTTCATCATTAGTTCAACGATGTCTAATGAATCAAGGTTAAGGTCTTCTACAAAATTAGTTGTTGCATTGATTTTTGCTACGTCAATTTTAGTTGCATCACTAATTAATTTAATTACTTTTTCTTCCATTTTTTTCTCCTAATATTTATTTACAAATTTTTCATTTCTTTGTGCGGTTAAATATATAATCCGCCATCAATTTTAAAAACCTCACCAGTTATATAACTTGATGATTGACTTAACAAGAAGGCGACTAGCTCTGCGACTTCATTTTTTTGGCCAAAGCGCTGCATTGGAATTGAGGTAAGGTAATTTTCTTTCGCTGCGTCAGTAAGTTCAGCCGTCATTTCAGTCTCAATAAAGCCTGGGCAAATAGCATTACATCGGATATTCCTGCTCGCCAATTCCTTGGCTGTCGATTTTGTCATTCCAATTAAACCAGCCTTGGAAGCGGAGTAATTAATTTGTGAGGCATTGCCCATAAGTCCAACAATGGAGCTCATATTGACGATGGAAACGTTTTCGCCTCTTAAAAAAGAGCGGCTAAGCATACTGGTCAAAACAATTGGAGCTTGTAAGTTTGTCTCTAAAATCCTTGCCACATCTTCGGGTTTATTTCTAAGGATTAGCCCATCTTTTGAAATGCCGGCGTTATTGATGAGCCCAGTGATGGTTCCATGTTCCTTCATGAAATCGTCTAAAACAGACTTCATTTCATCGGTGTTAGTTACATCAAATTTTAATGCTGTGGCATTAGTTGCGCCGAGCTCCCTTAGATGAGCGGTTAGTTCATTTGCCTCCTCATCATTCGATCGATAGCTAAAAACAACATGAGCTTTTTGTTTGGCAAGTGATTCACAAATCCCACGCCCAATTCCACGGTTACCACCAGTGACGAGAATTATTTTGTTTTCTAAGTCTGAGTAAATTGCATTCATTAAATACTCCTAAAGTATTTCTTTTAAATTTGCTCCATCAAGCGGAGTGATTTTGATACTTCTATTAATAGATCTACCAAGTCCCATTAATGTTTTTCCAGGCCCTACCTCAAAACAAATTTCATCTTCTGTTAACTTAGAAAAACTTTGGGTCCACTGAACGCTTCCTGCAACTTGATCGACGAGGTTCTTTTTAATTTGATCTGCAGGTGTTCCTGGTTCGTATTTTTTAGCGTCAATGTTGGCAATATAGGGAGTTTCATTTTCATTAAAAGTGATTCCTGTAAGAAACGTTTCTAGGTTGCTCGCGGCTGGAACCATGAGGCTAGAATGAAAAGGTGCGGAAACTTTTAATTCAACTGCACGATAAGGGCCTTCAATATTTTCTGATAACCAATTAGAGAGGCGGTCACATGCAGCTGCATGTCCTGAGACAACAATTTGAGTTGGAGCATTGTAGTTGGCAGGCATTACTTTTTCTGTATCAGTAGAGCTAGCAAGACAGCCTTCTTCAATTTTATCCTGGGAAACTTTTAAAATTGCGAGCATTTTCCCATGCCCTGCAGGTACTGCTTCTTGCATGAATTTTCCACGTTGATTAACTGCTTTCAGGGCGTCAAGGATATTCAAACTACCGGCTGCAACTAGGGCTGCATATTCACCAACGGAGTGGCCCATCACATGTCCGATCTTAATTCCTTTTTCATCTAATTCTTTTTTTAATTCATTAAAAAGAAGATAAGAATGAAGAACAATTGCAGGTTGAGTAAATTCAGTTAATTTTAATTTTTCTTCTGGCCCATTGATCATTAAGTCCGCGAGATCAAAACCAAGAGCTTCTTTAACTTGGTCAAGAAGTCCTTGATTGGCAGGGGTTTCAAGAAGCTCTTTTGCCATTCCCACATATTGCGAGCCTTGGCCTGGAAATAAAAGATTTACTGTCTTCATAAAAGTACCTTTTTAGTAAGTTAGTAAAGTAGAGCCAAAGGTTAAACCGGCGCCAAATGCGTCAAGTAGAACCTTATCTCCGCGTTTTATTTTTCCTTCAGATATTGCCTCATGAAAAGCAATTGGGATAGTTGCTGCAGAAGTATTTCCGTATTTATGAATGTTAACAATGACTTTTTCTGGTGGAAATCCGAGAAGCTTTCCGGTCGTTTCAATAATTCGAATGTTTGCTTGATGGGGAACTAGCCAGTCAACCTCATCAAGTTCAATCTCCGATTTCTCACAAACGATCTTGGCATTTTCGGCCAGAGTTCGGGTGGCGACCTTGAACATTTCTCGACCTTTCATCACCATATAATGACTTTCTTCTTCAAGATGCGCGGGTGTAATTGGAGTAACGGCCCCACCAACTTGTTGGTGAAAGAATTCTTTTCCACTACCGTCTCCACCTAGGTGAGTGGCATGGATCTCGCTTGAGTCTCCTTCTGGAGTTTCTCCAAGGATGGCCACCCCACAACCATCACCGAAAAGAATACAGCTAGAGCGATCTTTCCAGTTCACTTCTCGGCTGAGCATTTCTGAGCCGACAATTAGTGCATTTTTAAACATTCCGGTTTGAATCATTGAGTTTGCCATATTAAGTCCGTAAACGAACCCACTGCAAGCAACGGCGATATCAAGACAAGCACATCTATTGGAAATTCCAAGCTTGGTTTGGAGTAAAGTTGAACTATTGGGAAGCTTCATATCAGGTGTGACACTTGCAAATATGATGAGATCGATATCATTTGCAGAGAGTCCAGCCGTCTTTAAGGCATCTTGAGTTGCGTGATAGGCCATATCTGTTGGCCATTCGCCACCTTCCGTTGAGCTAATACGTCTTTCACGAATTCCTGTTCGCTCAAATATCCATTCATCATTTGTTTCAACGATTTTTTCCAGATCACGATTGTGAAGGATTTTTTTAGGTAAGTAGATTCCAGTCCCTAGGATCTTTGTTTTCTTCATGTGTTTTTCCACCTGAAAAAAAGGGCCCATATATGGGCCCTAAAAATTTTTTAATTTGTATTTTGCTTATTCAGCAGTTTCGCCAGCTTCTTCTTCTAGACGAGCAGCTTTTTCTGCGCGAGTTTCAAAAACTTTGACACCTTTATACCAACCAGCAGGTGAAACTCTGTGAGGTAATGCAAATTCACCAGTAGTTGCACATTTTACAACTGATTTTGCGTATAGTTTATGGTGCTGTCCTGCTCGACGTAGACCTTTTCTTGAAACACTTGTTTTTTTCTTTGGAACAGCCATTATTCACTCCCAACATTGACTAAAAATAACTAAACTAGTGGAATCAATTACGTTATTGTAAAAGGTAAGGCAAGAAAAAATTTAATTATGACTCTTAAGTACATGTTTTTTCGTTAAGATTTTGAAAAAAAAATATTGCGCGGTGCATTTTATGGCTAAATTTCTAATAACTGGATTCATGGGAAGCGGGAAATCATCTCTTTTGCTTGAACTTAAAAAAAGTAAAGAGCTAAAAAAATTCAAATTCTTAGATTTGGATGAATGCATTGAGTTAGACCAACAAGAGTCAATTAATGAAATCGTCAGTAGAAAAGGTATAGAGTTTTTTCGAAAAATTGAAAATACTCATCTCGAAGCACTAATATTATCTAGTGATGATTGTATTATTGCTCTTGGGGGAGGGGCTCTCCATCTAGAAAGTTGGGCCACTATTGCTGCTAATAAAGTTCAATTGATATGGATCGATACTCCCTTTGAAGTTTGTCTTTCTAGAATAAAAAGAGAGGGCGATAAGAGACCTCTCAGTAAACTATCCAAAGAAGAGCTTTATTCACTTTATGAACAACGATGTAAGTATTACAAAAAAGCGCAATTTAGAACAACTGGAGAAACAGAAGAATTGATCCAGTTTATTACTTCAAGTACAATATAATCCAGTAACCACGGGATAGGAGGTTTCGGGTGAATAAGTTAAATTATGCGCTACTAATTCAGGATCAAACAGAAGAAGATCAGCTCAATTATGCCTTAAGAAAATGTGATGCTAATGTAAAAACTTATAGAAGCCTAAATGAATTATGGAGTTCTTTATTTACTGATACGCCAAATGCAATTTTTGCGGATATTAGACTTTTTAATAATGAAGAAAAATTTCTAAAAGATCATCCTCTGATTATTAACAATACCGTGAGTCTCATCTTGTTTTATCGCGACTCAGATGGCCCGATTGTTAAAAACTTACCAGATAGCTTATTTTTTGATTTTGTTAAATTGTCTTCAGTCTATGATTTAACATGTAGGAGAATTCACTTCCGATTGAAGAAGTTTATCCAGCTTGAATTAGAAAAGAATGAATTGGCCCAAAAAATTGATGCAAAAGATAGAGAATTCAACAACATCCAGCAAAAATATTTTAAACTCAAATCAGATGAGGCAATGAAAACAGTTGGCTATCTTTTTGTGAAGAGATTTTTTCATCAGTTTAGAATGACGAAAAACTACCTTTCATCTCTTGCACAGACACTAGAGGATTTTAGCTTTATTCAAGATTATTTAATGTTTGAGGTTGAAAAGGAAAAACAAAGAATTAAAACACTCAATCTGTCTGATAAATCTAGAGCAATTCCAAGTATTTTGATTGAAGAAAACCTTACAGCAGCATATTTTAAAAATTATACTTTAAAAACTTGCGAATCTATTGCTGCCGATATTTTTGGAAGACACTCTATTACTTTAACTCTAGAGTCCTCACCTGGAAAAATAAAATATATTCTTAGTCTTAAGGTGAATGCTTCTTATTTTGATCATGTTGACAAGGAATTTTTGTCTAGAATTTTATCTGGTGAATTGCAACGGTTTTATGCTCCTGAATATATATCAAATATTGTTAAGCCCATTTATGAGTTAATGCCTCGAGCGGAGAGAATTCAAAAAAATATCGACCATAGAAATTGCTTGTATGAAATAAGTTTAAAATCTCTGAAACAAGAGATTACCGCATTCAATGATTTTCGGTGGAAGAATTTTTTTGATGATTTAATTATCGGAATAAATCAATCGATGAACGGAAAAGGAGAAATCTATGTGAATGGAATAGATGGTCTTTTTATTGTGATTGATTACTCTTTTGAAATAAAAGAACTAATGTATTTTTTAAATCAGTTTATGACTTGGTCTTATTTTGAGGTAGAGGAGTCTAGTATCGGGAAAATGGTTGACCTTGGAATTAGGCAACTTAATTTAAAAACTGAAAATCTGGAGCAAATCTTAGGGATTGAAGGGAGGAATAGTTCTGTAATTGATCGAAAGTCCTTTCAGGAGATGATTGATGTCATCTAAAAGAGTTAAACTTAAAATTAACCTTAGCTTATTAAAAAATAATATTGAGGTGATCAGAGAAAAATCTAGGGCAAACATATTGGCAATGATTAAAGCAAATGCCTATGGCCATGGGATAAATGAGATATATCACTTTCTAAAAGATTACTGTGAAATATGTCATTTTGGACTAGCCTCTATAGAGGAAGCCGTTACTTTAAGGCGAGTTAGCCAAGATTATTCAAGCTCGTTAGTGGTTTTTTCAGATCTAGGATTTTGTCGTGATGACATATTTTCTACTTTTGCTAATGAGAAGGTCATTCCTGTGATTTCATCGTGGGCTGATTTAGATTATTTTTTAGGTAAAAATGCTAAATATAATATTCCTCTTTATTTAAAATTGAATACAGGGATGAATCGATTAGGTATTTCTTATGAGGATGTTGAATCATTGGTTTCTAATTTAAAGAAACGAAATATAAAAAAAATAGACCATCTGATGACGCATTTTTCCTCCTCAAATCTAAAAGTAGAAAATGGATCTAAGTGTTTTAATCAATATGAAGTCTTTAAGATTGCTAAAAAAGCGATTGTTGAATCTGGTATAAAAGTTATTGATTCTTCTGTTTCAAACTCTGGTGCCATTGAACAAGGAATTGGGTTAGAAGAGAGTTTTATTCGCCCAGGAATTCTCTTGTATGGCGCTAGTGTTTTGAGTCCTGAACTAAGAGCGTCAGCTCTAATTAAGACAAAGTTAATTTCTTCAATGGAAACTTCCGTCATTAAAACTTTTAATGTGAAACAAGGCTCGGAAATAGGGTACGGTGACGTTAAATTGAAGCGCGATGGAAAAATTGTATTAGTCGGAGTCGGTTATGGCGATGGTCTTCCGACGCGATTTTCTGGCGCTAAGATTAAAACTTCAAATAACGAAGGAGAAATTGTTGGTAGAGTAAATATGGATATGACAGCAATTTTGTTTCCAGAAAACGCTTCTATTGAAAAAGGTGGTCGTATTAATATTTGGGGAGAAGGTTATTCAAATTTAACAGAAATAGCAGATGATGTGGGGCTTATTCCGTATGAGGTTCTTTGTAATATTGGTCAGAGAGTAAATAAAGAATATACTCTTTAAAAGGATTTCATGATGATTAAAGAGCAAGGTAATTTTTTTTATCACCACATCTCTGATTTTGGACGATTTGTTTTAAAAACAATTAGTGGGTTAGGAAAATTTAGCAATTTTTCTAGTAAATTTTTTTATTGGTTAATAAAGCCACCTCTTCGCTATAAATTATTAATTGAACAACTATATTATATTGGTAATAAAAGTTTATTCATCGTGTGCCTTGCCGGGATTTTTACAGGAATGGTCCTTGCCTACCAAACTTATTTTGGTTTTAAGCTAATCTCTGTTGATAGTCTCGTTGGCCCAGTTGTTGCGATATCTATGGCAAGGGAGTTGGCTCCTGTTTTGACAGGTCTTATTGTCGCGGGACGGGCCGGGTCTGCTATGGCTGCGCAAATTGGAACCATGAAGGTTACTGAGCAAATAGACGCTCTTGAGGTTATGGGGATAGACTCATTTCAATACTTAGCTGTTCCTCGGATTATTGCAGGAACATTATCTTTACCTATTTTATCTATTATCTTTCTTCTCATTGGAAACCTTGGTGGATGGTTTGTTGGAACAAGTGCATTGATGATTGATGAAGCTTTATACTTCTCCAAGCTTGGCGAGTTTATGTTTATTGAGGACATTATCCAAGGTGTAATTAAGTCTTTTGTCTTTGGCTTTATCATTAGTTTAGTTGGGACATATTTTGGATTTAATGTATCAAAGGGTGCTGAAGGGGTTGGAAAAGGGACAAATCGTGCCGTTGTATGGGGAATGATATCTGTCTTAACTGTTGACTATTTTTTAACGTCCTTATTGGTAAAAATACTATGAATGATAATCAATACTCGATTGAGGTAACAAATTTAAAGAAAAGATTTGGCAAGCATCAAGTAATCAATGATTTATCAATAAAAATTCCAAAGGGAAAGATTACCACTATTCTAGGTTTTTCTGGCGCTGGTAAGTCTACTTTATTAAAGCACTTTCTGGGACTAATTAAGCCAGATAGTGGAGAAATTTATGTTGATAAATTAGAACTTTCATCACTAGAAGACAGTGACTTGATTATTTTTAGGAGAAAGTTTGGAATGCTTTTTCAATATGCAGCGCTTTTCGATTCGTTAACTGCTTTTGATAATATTGCTTTTCCAATTAGGGAGTTTTCTGATTTGAATAACCAGGAGATTGAAGAGAAGGTAAACTCACTTATTCAAGCTGTTGGTTTGGAAAGTCATTCAGCCCAAAAATTTCCGGACGAATTGTCAGGTGGAATGAGAAAACGAGTGGGGTTGGCAAGGGCCCTTGCATTGAATCCTTCTATTATGCTTTATGACGAGCCAACAACTGGGCTTGACCCTATCACGACAAAAATGGTCAATGATCTGATTAAAAAAACATCTGATGATGGTAGTGACAGAATGCTTACCTCTATAATTATTTCTCATGATGTAAAGGCAAGCTTGGAAATATCTGACTACATTGCTTTTTTGGAAAAAGGAGAAATAGTTGAGTATTTACCTGTGGAAGATTTTAAAAAGTCGGAAAATCCTAACGTATTAAAATTTTTAACGTTATAAATCATTATTAGGGTAAAATAACCCTTATGAATGAATTTAAAGTAGGGTTGTTGGCTCTAGCTTCACTTATTTCAATTGCCTACATGTCTTTGAAGGTAACTTCAAATCAATCAGGTTTTGGAAGTTACAAAACATACAGAACAATCGTTCAAGATGCGGCTGGAATTTTTCCAAAAACGCCAATTCGTGTTGCAGGTATCAATGCAGGAAGAATCAAAGCGATAGAGTTATCTGGTGATACGGCACTTGTTACATTTGAGATTCTTGAAACGGTAAAAGTTAAAAAAGATGCTCGCCTTAGAATTAAATCAGTTGGTTTTTTAGGCGATAAATATCTTGATATTGTTTTAGGAAGTGATGGTGAAGTGCTTTCTGAGGGAAGTTTAATAAAGGCACACGAAGGTGCTTCGTTGGATAAAATTATCGAAGATGGAAGTGAGCTCGTTATTGAGATGAAGCAAATTATGAAAGGTGTCAGAAATAGTGTTGCGCCAGAGGGAGAAAATCCTCCGATAGGGGAAATTCTTAAGGAAACTCGCGAAATACTTTCTAATGCAAGAGAGGTAACAAATACCTTAAGAAAGTTAATTGTGAATAATGAGGATAGGCTCGATGAAATTGTTCAAAACGTAAACGAATTAACCTACGCGCTTAATGATGAATTTGACTTAAATGATCCAAAGAGTACAAGGTCTAAACTGAGGTCAATTTTAAATAACACGGATATGTTGTCATCAAACCTAAAGGATATCAGCGATAACATAAAAATAGGCAAGGGGAGTTTAGGTAGATTTATTTCAGACGATCAAATTGCTGATGAAGTGACAACAACACTCAGTGGATTAAATAGAATTGTTAATCGCTTTGATCTAATAAGAACAGAGGTTGGTGTTTTTAGTGGATATAACGACTTAGAAGGAGCCGATACGAGAGCGGTTGTTAAAATATTTCCATCGCCTGAAAGATTTTATTTATTTGGTTTAAGCTCCTCAGAGTTTGGGCCCGCGTTGAAAAAGGAAACAAGGACATCTACCGGAGGAGTTGATACAGTTTCAACAGAAATAGAGCGAGAGCAAGATGTTTTCCGGTTTGACGCTCAAATTGGGCGCAAAGTTCAAAATTTTTCTTTCCGTGGTGGAATAATAGAAAGCACTGGTGGTTTTGGAGTTGATTATCATTTCAATTCAGATCGAATCAGTTTAACACTAGAGATGTTCGATTATCGAAAAAATCTTGGACCGAATATAAGACTAAGAACGGACATCAGATTATGGAATGTTTTTTATACTAGGATTATGGCGGAAGATTTAGTCAATGAGACAAGAAACTATTCTTTACTCGCAGGACTTAAGTTTAATGATGAGGATCTCAGAGGGTTAATAAGTTTAATGTTATGATAGAAAAAAAATGGTTAATTAGAACATTTGATAAAAAAATATTAGGTCCCGTAACTAGAGATAAGCTATTGTGTTTATTAAGAGATAACAAGCTTTCTGACAGCGATGAAATATGCCCTGGTAATCATTATTGGGTTTATGTGAAAGAAAAAAAAATCATTTCAGCTTTGCTAGACGCTCCTGAAATTATGGAAGCTATAGGTGTTAATGATAGCGTTAGTGATATTGAAGAAATGGAAGCTCCAAACTCCACTGCTCCTTCTGGTAAAATAGATAATAAGTTAGAAGAAAAAAAAAAGACCTAATCAATGACAAAGATAAAGCTAATTTAAGTAAAAAACAAAAAAATAAAAAGAATGTAGTTGTACCTAATCAAAAGAACAATTCAAGTACTAACTCTTGGACCAAGACAATTATTGTTATTACTTTTGTCGCAGGAGTACTTTATCTTTCAGTTTATTATTATTTTAGAGTTATTTTAAATAAACCAGTCTCCTTAGTTCCTGTAATAAAAAGTGTAATTTCAGTCGCTCATGCTCAAGATACTCAAGTTTTCCCTGATGTGGATGAGATTTTCATGAGCGGGGGGAATGTGCGACTTCAGTGGGACGGTCTAAGGTATGAGTTCTTTTTAAAGTCAAAGGAGGACTGTAGTGAGAGGTTAATTTTGTATAGCCTACTTTGGAGTACTGACGAAAAACCACGAAACTGCTTTAGTAAAGGTTCGGAGGAGTATTTTTTATTTCAAAAAATAGTGGCAAAGACACCGTTGGGAAAAATACTTGAGGACGTTCAAAAAAGTAACCTCATTGAGACCGAACGAAAGAAAGATATTATAAAAATCGTCAATGAAAGAGCTAAGGAAAGTGATCGAAAAATACATACTAATTTCGATAAAGAAATGAATATGGTTTATTCAACCAGTTCCTCTGGGCATGCGGATGATATTACAAATTTAATTAATCGAATCAATATATTAATTATTAATAAAAACTTTGTCGGAGCTGAAAACCTAATTAAAGAATTATTTAATTTAAAAACAGAAAAACTAATTTTTCAGATGAATTCGTATTACTTTAGAAACCAAAAATATGAGCAGATATTTACATTTTCTAAGAAAATAAAAAAGATAGCTGATGAGCATTACAGTTCCGAGTCAAATAAAATGACTAAAAAGTACTTTAATTTATTTTTAGATAATTTTGGGATTTTGAATGATGTCAAAATTGAAACAAGAAATTTAAATAAATTTCTTGTTGAAGCACTTGGATGTAGTCCGGAAGCTAAATTTAATATGGTTCTGCTTCGTACGTGTTTAATTAGTAAGATTCAGGGTAGTGGTAGTGATCTAATTGTGTACAAATTAAGGCAACTTGGTGATGATTCATTAGATAATTTATGGCGATTATGAAATGATTGATTATGTTCAACCAGACTTCTATCGATTTAATTCTGACAGTATAGAACTTGCAAAATTTGTTTACGAACAAAATAATAATAAAAAATTAAAGAGCGTTGCAGATTATTTTTGTGGGTGTGGAGTAATTGGTATTGAGCTGATTCAACTTGGGTTAAATTGTGAGGAAATAACTTTCCTCGAGAAGAATAAGAAGTTTATTCCATTTATAAAAAAAAATACGGATTTATTTATTCGTCGTGAAACACTAAAGCCTAAAATAATAATTAATAATACCTCAATAGAAAATAGTCTCAATAATAAATTTGATTTAATTGTTGCAAACCCGCCATACTTCTATCCTCTGCGGTCTCGCTTGTCAGAAAATGAGGATCGTAATGCTGCAAGGTTTTTTCATCACATTACCTTTTTTGAAATTGTCATGCATGTAAACAATCATTTAACTGAAGGAGGTCGAGGGTACATTCTATATCGAGCTGATCATATTTTGAGTGAAAAGAAGAAGATAGAAGACCTTTCGATTTCAAATCAATTTAAATTTAATGATGCCTTTTTTGGTGACGTCGGATTATTAATTATCTTTTGAGGTAATATAGATTTTTATTAGAGATTCTTTTACTTCTTGATCTTTAATATCCATGAATAAGTTATTTGCCTCTGATAAATATTGTCTGTAAACGGGACTAAATTTATTCAATTTATTTTCTTTTCGATAATTCTCTGTTGCTTTTGTAGATAGTTTGTCCTCTACCTTATTTGAAAAATGGGTATCCTTAGTAACAAAGTTCAAACTTTTTATTTGGGTCTCTGCGCTCGGATATATCTGTTTGATTTTCTGCAGTATTTGACTTTGCATCATTGATAATTGCTGAGAAAAGGCGGAGTGTGCAGTAATAATGATCAATTTTTTAGAGTTGATTTTTACAGGTTCAGTTACCCTCGCCATTCGCTCTCCAATTATCTCCGGCCAAAGTCGAAGTAGCTCTAAAAAATCAAATACTGAACTTTGATGTTTTTTTCCTCTCAAAATATTGGTAGAGTTGCTTCGTCCATTTGAAGAGATATTTTCATTAAATATGTTGGATAGCGTTTTCATTTTTAGTTATTGAGGTTTTTTCGTCCATGGTAAAAGTGCTTAACATTATACTAGTTTGTTTTTTTGTACAAGGCTTGTTCGGGTGTGCGGGATATAAGTTAGATCGGAAGGGACACCTATTTTCCAAATATCAAATAAAACAATTAAAAGTTCCGCTATTTATTAATAGAACAATCTTCCCTGATATTTCAGCAAATTTTACAAATGAGGTAATTAAAAAGCTTCATAATTTTAGAGGTTTATCTGTGAATGGTGGAGAACCAACTGCCGCAGGAGAGGACGTATTAATCGGTGTGTTGAGCAGTGCGCCGTTAGAAAAGTCCGTGATGATTCCACTGATTAGAACTTTCACTGGTAACTCTCGCTCCCTTCAGGACGCTATTGGGGGAAGACCGGATTTTTATTTAACTAGTCAATATCAAGTTCGGCTGAGCCTGGATATCATTCTCATCAAAAACCCTCTTTTGAATGGGAAGACTCAAGGCAGTGAACCAAAAGTTTTATTTCACCATTCGATGCCTGTGGAATTTAAGGTTGTGAATAATATCGCTGCAGTAAACGGAAGTGATTCCCTTGGGGTGACAAATTACACAAATAATCGTGGTTTTTTTGATTATGAGATAAGTAAAACGGCAAAGAATGTCGCTGAAATTCTGGAGAACTTAATTGCACTTTAAAAAAATGATAGAAAGTATATCTGCTCTAGATTTTATTGATCTATGTGCTAACAGAGGTTTAAATCAATCTTTTCAAAAAGTATTCGGCATTGAGTTTTCAAACATCGAACTGCTTAATGTATTTAAAAGTTCCTTTGTTGAACAAGGCAGGGAGGTTGATCGTTATTTCTCAGGTGATATTTCAAAAGATTGGATAGAGGGGAAATTCTCAAATTTAGATATGTTTGCCCAAGAGTCTCTCATTTTTATTTATGATTCTGATTCAATTTCAAAAGAAAACCTTAGTCTTATTTTAGAATTATCTGAAAATTCGAACCATCAGATTATTCTATTTTTTAAAAAGGATATGCAAAAAAAATGGAAAGGAAGAGGGTTAAAAGTTAAAAAGCCTGCTTTTTGGGAAGGAGATAAAATCTTTAGATCGTTGGCCAGATTTTATGGTGTTCAGGTGCAAAGGGATGCTTATCCTTTGATTTCAAAACACTTAGAGTCTAACTGTGACGATGCTTTTTCTATTGTTGAAACATTAAAAACATTCTCTGCCCAAGAGGTTTCTGTTGAGCAAGTCGACAGTCTTTTACCAAAAAAAGTGGTTAATCCTTTTGATTTTGTGGAGTTGTTAAACACAAAAAAGTTAAATTTATACTATAAAAAGTTAGCTTCTATTGAGACTTTTGACGATCTCTCTCAAGTCCTAAATTTTTCGATTAGTCATTTAATAAAGATTGGTGGACCTCACGGCCTTGAGATGAGTAAAAATAAATATGGACGTCAAATAGTAGAAGCCTCAAGTCGATGGTCAGAGAAAGAAATAAGCTCTGTTATTGGAAGATTGAAGTCCATATCTGTTCAGGCTAGGCTGAAAAACAAAAAAGCCTTCATTGAAACAATGAAGGCTTCTATAACAAAATAATTTAATTTAAAAACTTAAAGAGCGTTAACTTGCTTTTGAAGTCTAGAAGTCTTTCTAGAAGCCTGACCAAGTTTAATAACACCTTTTTTAGCAAGTTTTCTTAAAAGAGACTGAGCTTCAACTAATTTAGTTGTTGCGACCTCTTTGTTTGCTTCTGTAATTGCTGCAGTTACTGCTTTCAGTGTAGAACGAACTCTTGTCGTTTGAGATTTATTTAATGCAGTTCTTGTAATAGTTTGTCTAATTCTCTTCTTTGCTGATTTGTGATGCGCCACGTTAACTCCTGCGTATTATCTAATCAAGTTTCCTAAAACATTTTATTAGGAAAGTTTAAGTAATATGGCAAGTTAAATATCAATAAAAGATTTGAATGTTGCAATGTTTACAATTATTTGGCATCTTTAGGCGATTAAATAGTTCGTAAAAACCTATATAAGCTTATACAGCTTTAAATTATGGGAGTGATAATGGTTCAAAGGATTGGGGTAGTAGGGGCAGGCCAAATGGGCCGAGGAATTGCTCAAAGTTTAGCGATGAGTGGTTTTGATGTCATTCTTAATGATGTCAATGAATTGGCTCTCGATAAAGGCGTATCGTTTATCAACGCTCAAATGGAAAAGGGAGCTGATAAAGGTAAATGGGATAAAAACTTCGTCGAAAAGACAATGGAGAAAATTAACCAAACAACTGACATGTCAGGTCTTTCAGATTGTGATGTCATTATTGAGGCTGCAACAGAAAACAAAAATATTAAGTTCGATATATTTAAAAATCTCGATGAAATCGCTAAAGCATCTTGTCTCCTTGCTACTAATACAAGCTCAATTTCTATAACAGAGATTGCTGCCCATACAAACAGACCTTCACAGGTTGTTGGAATGCATTTTATGAATCCTGTTCCAGTCATGAAATTAGTAGAGGGGATAAAAGGCCTTGAAACTAGCAATGAAGCATTTGAAACAATCAAAGAGATGACATCGAAAATGGATAAAGTTTTGATTGAAAGTCGAGATATGCCTGGATTTGTTGTGAATCGAATCTTGATGCCAATGATCAATGAAGCAGTTTACGCTCTATATGAGGGGCTTGCGTCAGTTGAAGATATTGACCAGGCAATGAAACTAGGAACAAATCAACCGATGGGGCCATTAACTCTTGCTGATTTTATTGGACTTGATACATGTCTTTCAATAATGGAAGTTCTTCACGAAGGTTTTGGTGATAGTAAGTATCGACCGTGTCCCTTGTTAAGGCAATATGTTCAGTCGGGACGACTTGGTCGAAAAGTGAAGCGAGGTTTTTATGAATACTAATGATGAATTAATTCTTTCAGAAATAGATGAACATAAAATTTGCACGATAACGTTCAATAACCCAAAAAGTTTAAATGCATTAAGTGTTGAAGTTCTTGGAGAGCTTAAAAGAGCATTATTAAGAATTAGCGAGCAGGATGTTTTGGGCGTTATTTTGACAGGTGCCGGTGAAAAAGCCTTTGTTGCTGGTGCAGACATTAAAGAAATGCTAACGATGGGCAACGAGGATGCATCTCGTTTTAGCCTTTTGGGCCAAGAGGTGACATTGTTGATGGAGTCTCTCTCTTGTCCAGTGATTGCATGTGTTAACGGTTTTGCTCTTGGTGGTGGCTTAGAAATGGCCTTGGGTGCTGATTTTATTTATTGCTCGAAGAATGCCGTTTTCGGGTTACCTGAAGTAAAGCTTGGATTGATTCCTGGTTTTGGTGGAACCCAAAGGTTAGCACGAGTTGTTGGCCGAAATATAGCAAGAGAGATGATTTACACTGGCAAGAATTTAAACTCGGAAGAAGCAAAAAGCATTGGATTGGTTAATCAAGTATTTGAAACTAAGGAAGAGTTAATAAATGGTGCCACCAAAGTTCTTCTTAAAATGCAAAAGAATTCAATCTTTGCTATAGGTAGAGCAAAACAAGCCACTGTTGGTGGTGTTGATTTAGAGTTATCGAAGGGGTTGAAGCTAGAAAGCGATGTGTTTGCTGGATTATTTGACTCATATGATGCTAAAGAAGGAACGGCAGCGTTCGCTGATAAGCGACCTGCAGCATTTCAGCACATGAAAGGAGAGTAATATGGATATCAATGAAAATTATATAGAAATTAGAGAAATGGCATCAAAGTTTGCAGACTCAGAAGTTGCTCCTTTAGCTGATCAGATTGATAAGAATAAAAAAATTCCTCAGGAGTTAATTTCAAAGTTAGCTGAAAATGGGTTTTTAGGAATTTTTATTCCTGAAGAGTATGGCGGATCTGGAATGGATTATGTTTCATATTCAATTATTGTTGAAGAAATTTCTCGAGCTTGCGCATCTACAGGTGTTTTTGTTTCAGCACATTGCTCTCTGGGAACCTGGCCAATTTTAAACTTTGGAACTGAAGAGCAAAAAAGGAAATATCTACCAAAGCTTGCTTCTGGTGAAATGATTGGGTGTTTTAGTCTTAGTGAGCCGAATGCGGGTTCTGACGCAGGTTCTTTGACAACCTTCGCCGAGGATAAAGGCGATTATTATGAAATCCAAGGAACTAAGAATTGGATTACTAATGGTGTTGAAGCAGGTCTTTCTATTGTTTTTGCCAAAACGAGAAAAACTGAGAATTACCGAGGTATTTCAGCATTTATTGTTGAAACAAACACTCCAGGCTATCAGATATTAAAAGTAGAAGATAAATTAGGTATTAGGGGAAGTTCGACGACTCAGGTTGCGCTAGATAAGGTTAGGGTTCCAAAAGAAAATTTACTTTTAGAGGAAGAGAAAGGTTTTAAAGTTGCTATGGCGACTCTTGATGGTGGCCGAATCGGAATTGCTGCTCAAGCATTAGGAATAGCGGAAGCTGCATTTCGCTATGCGAAGTACTATGCGAAAGAGAGAGTTCAGTTTGGCAAACCCCTTGCGACACTTCAAGCTGTGCAATTTACAATTGCAGACATGTCGACAAAAATTGCTGCTGCTAGGCACTTGATTCTTCACTCGTCACACTTAAAAGATGAGAATCGCCCCTATGGCAAAGAGGGTGCTCAAGCAAAGCTTTTTGCATCAGAAGCGGCAATGTGGATTACGACGAAAGCGATACAGGTTTGTGGTGGTAATGGTTTTACTACAGAGTATCCTGTTGAACGGTATTTTCGCGATGCGAAAATTACTGAAATTTACGAAGGGACTTCTGAAGTACAGAGAATTGTAATTGCTGCAAATGAGCTTAAATAAATATTGAATTAATGTTTAATATTATCAATAATGCTGACTTCGCTTTGAATAGTGATTGTTGCCCTGAGAGGGAAATATGTTTAAAAAAATTTTGGAGAACCTAAGCATGGCCAAAGCAAAGAAAACTACGAAGAAGACTAAGGCAAAGGTCGCAAAGAAAACGACAAAGAAAACTGCGAAGAAAACGACTAAGAAAGTCGCGAAGAAAACAACAAAAAAAGCTTCAAAGAAAACAACAAAAAAAGTAATTAGTAAGGCGTCGAAGAAAACGACCAAAAAAGTGGCCAAAAAACCTGCGGCTTCGAAAAAAACCAGTAAGAAAGTAGCTAAAAAAGTTTCAAAAACATCAGTTAAAAAAACTGCTGCGAAGAAGGTCGTTAAAAAGGCAGTTGTCAAAAAAACTGAAGCAAAGTCGTCTTCCAGCAAAGCTCCTTCAACTAATAAATCAAAAGCACCGAAGGCAAAATCTGCAGCAGCTAAAAGCGCTTCTCCAAAAACAAGCAACAAGTATCAAGAAGAGGTTACATTGGATAAAGATATTGAAAAAAAGATTAAGACAGTAACTTCTCAAAAGCTTAAAGAGCAAGTCGCAGAGGAAGTAATTCAACTTAGTGAAGACTATAAATTAAATGATATTTTTGAATCGATACGTGATGTTTCCTATTTCCAAAACTACTCTGATGAGTGCGTTGAAAGAAATTGTGATTCGCCATCATCGACAAAGGGCTTTTGCCGGCTTCACTACATTTCGAACTGGAAGAATGTAAAAAAGAGAGAGGCTATTTTAATTGATGGTAAACTTCAGGACTTTATTGAGGATCTCGCTAAAAAATATCCACTAAAAAGTATTGAATTAGTCCTGAATGATTTAAGCGATGAGAAGAGTTTCTTTGCTGCACTAAATGAAATGGACATCGAGTCAATGGACGATGATCAAGACTCAATTTCTGAAGATGGTATTGAAGACGATGATCAAGACATGGCTTTTGAAACTAAAAGTACCAAATCTGGTTACTACGACGAGTAGAGTACTATTGCTCTAATAATTTATTTGCCTCAATTGTGAGTGCAATGTTTTCCCTGCTTACTTTGTAGTAAAAACTTTCAGTAGGAGATTCTGCTTGCTGCCATCTTGGGCTGTATAGGCTATCAATTTCGTCTTTAGTGGAGGATGTGACAGTTTCAAAAAATTCACTTGATGAGTTAATTAATGAGTCTACTGTTTTTTCTAGTTTGGTTGTGGGCGAAATATCATCACTGATAAACAGAGAAATTGTGTTGAGTGATGAATCAGTTGAGTTTACTAAAGAGAAGATCAAAACAATTTCATTTTCATAAAGTTCTCCAAAAACGCTGAGCTTTAAATTCTTTTTAGAAAATGATTCCTTAAATGTCTCATCTATTAATTTATCGATAAAATTAAGAATTTCCGTTGGGATCTGGCTTGGTTTTTCTTCTCTGTTAATGTGTCTTGAAAACATTCGTGAATCCTTTTCTTTGTAAAATCTGCGACTTGTATAGCGTCAAATAGAAATTGACGCAAGATTTTTGTTTTTTTGATGGAGAAAAAAAGGTACCTTGACTGTGAATTTTGATGAGGAGAAGAAATGAGTATATATATTCTGGGTTCAGCTAGAACTCCAATCGCAAGTTTTTTAAGTTCATATTCAAGCCTAAGAGCTCCTGAGTTGGGTGGAATCGCTATAAAAGAAGCAGTTTCGAGAAGTAATATTTCAGCTGAAAGCGTTGATGAAGTAATAATGGGCCAGGTTGTACAAGCTGGAAGCGGCCAGGCACCTGCTCGGCAAGCGACAATCTATAGCGGTCTTCCGTCATCCGTTCCGGCCACGACTATAAATAAGGTGTGCGGCAGTGGGATGAAGTCTCTTATTATGGGAGCACAAAGTATTTTAGCAGGTGATAATAAGGTTGTTGTAACTGGCGGAATGGAAAATATGACAATGGCACCTCACCTCCTTCCAAGTGGACGAACAGGAATTAAGTTTGGCGAGGGAAAAGTTTTAGATTCAATGCAGTTTGACGGATTAAGAGACGTATACTCTGACCAAGCAATGGGGGTATGCGCTGAGCTTTGTGTTGATAAATATAAAATCTCAAGAGAAGAGCTTGATGATTATGCAGAGATGTCATTTAAGAGAGCTCAAAAGGCACAAGCTAATGGTGTATTTGAAGATGAAATAACTCCTGTGGAAATTGCAGGTAGAAAAGGACAGGTCAGCAAAATCATACAAGACGAAGGTCCATCAAAAGTAAACTTTGAAAAGATGAGAAGTTTAAGGCCGGCATTTAAAAAGGATGGTTCTATAACTGCAGCAAATGCATCCAGTATAAACGACGGAGCGGCATCTATTGTTCTAGGTGGAGAAGAGTACAAGTCCCAAGCAGAGTTTAAAATCATTTCGTATGCATCGCATGCTCAAGAACCAGAATGGTTTACAACTGCTCCAGTACAAGCGACGAAGAAATGTTTAGAGAAAGCTAAGTTAAGCGTAAATGATATTGATTTATTTGAAATAAATGAAGCCTTTGCCGTAGTTGCTCTCGCTTCAATAAAAGAGTTAGAATTAGATATAGATAAGGTTAACATTTATGGTAGTGCCATAAGTTTAGGTCACCCAATCGGAGTATCTGGTTCTCGAATTATCATGTCTCTAATGACTGGCTTAAAAAGAGAAAATAAAAGATACGGTCTAGCAAGTATTTGTATTGGGGGAGGCGAAGCACTGAGCATTATCATCGAAAGATTGTAATAATTATGGTTGTTTCAAAACAAAAAAACTTACGCCGATTTAAAAACGCCCAAGTCATTTTCCATGAGAAAGATAAAGCAGAATCTTTGTTCATTGTTCAAAAGGGCCAAGTCCGTTTATTTTTAAAAAAAGGTGAAGGCTACGTTGATTTGGGCCTAATTAAAGTCGGTGAAGTTATTGGTGAAATGGGGTATTTTGACGCTGATGACCCTCGAAGGAGTTGTTCTGCAAGTGCTGTCGGCGAGACAGAGGTTATCGAAATAACTTACGAATCATTTAAGACAATTATGAAGTCAACCAACCCATGGATTCAAATAATTATTACGACTTTGATTCAACGGCTCAAAGGTAATAATGAAAAAATCAAAAAGTTAGAAAGTAACTCTGTTGGATATTCATCAAAAGGGAAGGGATCGGGATACAAATTTTACAACTTATCTGAAGTGATTAAAATTCTATCAACAATATATCTTGTTACTGCAGATAAGGGAAAACAAGAAGAAGAAGGATATGGAATTCACTTAAATGAACTTAATGGATTTCTGTTTGATATTTACAATGTGAAATTTACGGTTTTTGAGGAGTTTATCCTTTTGCTAGAAGAACTTGGGATTTTAAAGAGAACTCCTGATGAAGATAACTTGTTGAAGTATATTATTATATCTGACTTAAAAATGATGAGTCAGTTGATGAGCTTTCTTGAGTCACAACGCTTAGCTGCTGATGACAAAGCTGTAAAGATTAGTGAACGTTGCCAAATGCTGCTGGAAAAAATTTTAGAAGATCTTGAGGCTAAAAATGAAACGAGTGAAAAGCCAGTCATTAGTGTTTCTGAGTTAATTAAGCATTTTGATGAACAAAAAATAGCGATTTCTGAACTGGACTTAACCGATTCGAATAGGATGAAGTTTACCAGTGATATTTTAGTTTCTGCATCAAATGAATCAACATGTGAAGTTGATTATCCAAAACTAAAAAAAGCGCTTCCTGCAATAAGATTATTAAATGCGATTAAAAAAGTTAATGAAACTAGACGAAATGGGTAATAATTTATTTTCTGACTGAACTTTAACTTCTATTACCGTGCTTCGGGATCATAGATAACGGTGAATCTTGAGTTCTCATCATTTTGATAGATTAATTCTTCAGATAATTTGATGATGTATTTACCTTTTTGAATCTCGGAAGGAAAAGACTCTTGAAATGGGAAGTCGGGGTTGTTTGGACCTTGTATTCTCATATTTTGTTCCTCTACATAACCAATGTATTCCCACTTGCTCTCAGGAATAACAGAGTCACCATCTTTTACGACAATACTTGAAACAAAAGGTTTGTGTGGAATTGCAAGGTAGCCATAATAGTAAGTTGGGCTATCATATTGAAGTATTAGACATTCTGGATATGAAACTTTGGCATCTCCAATTAACTCCAAAAGATACGCACTTTTATTTTCACCAACTGTTGGTTCATAAGTTGTGGGATGATTATCTTGCCAATTAATATATTTCCAGCCAGATGAGCTGTCTCCTTCTTGCGCAGTACTTGGGAGTTGAAAATACTCCTCTCCGTTACTCTTAAAAACTTTTAAAGTGGAAAGGTCAAAGTTAATTGGATCCTTTTGAAAGCTGATTGGCCAGTAGTTATATTTATGCTTTATGATCGTCTCGATGATACTGTCATTGACGGCATCAAAAAGATTGTTGAAAGATATTTCGCAAATGTTATGGGAGTCAGGAGAAGAGCTAGTGCATTGTAAATCGAGTGAGTCTTCATTTTCACAATCAAAAAATGTTGAATGTACCTTTTTTGAAAAATTTTTGTAAGACTCCCCAATTCGCCAACCGGTCTTGCATTCCTTATGGGCAACCAATGAAATGAATCTTGTATATAAAGTATCTAGGTTATTTGGTGAGGATAAGCTTATTAACTTTTCAAGATTAGAGGAGATGTAGCTCTCTGTGGCAGTGCCATTATAGATTCCACTAGATGTGTTTATTTGATCATTGCCATTAGACATCATGACTACTATTAGATACGCATTTTTTCTAAATATTCCATTGTTTAAATTGTGATTAAACTCAAGCAGATCTACCGCTCTTTGAATACCGTTTTCATGAGATCTAGTTGATTTAGGAAAATTTAGTAATCTAGAATACGCATCATCAATTGTGATGCGCATTGATTTTGCGCTAGAATTTAAACCATTATCTGTTGCACTAATTAAAAAGGCATGGTCATTATTGTTTGCAAGCATAGGTGCTGATAGAATTCTATAATCAAAACGTTGGCTAATTAAATTAATCGTATTAGCAAGTGAGTTTTTAGTATCAGCGTTGACGAATGTTTGGCTCGACGTATTGTCCCAAAGAAATAAAAAATCAACAAATGGTTTAACCAATGTGTGATTGGCGCAAACTTCTGAGTTTGTTGTTAATGTTACAGGGGCGGTAGAGGTTGTGCTTTGCTTGATTGTCGCAAATTCCTCTTTTCCACAACTTATAATGAGTAAAAAAATTGTGTTTAGTAAAATTAAAATTTTCATCTGAAAACATATCGGTACAAAATAGAATAGTTAAAGTTAAATAAAATTTTTTTAAAAGATGTCATTAAATGGGAAAAAAGCGTTATCTTAAATAACATTCATCTTTAGACTATAATACTAATAATATATTCAGTTATTTACGAGGGAATCATGTCAACAAATTGGTACTATGTAGAGAGCAACGAACGGGTTGGCCCTGTTGATGAAAATGAGTTTATCTCTTTAATAGAGTCTAAAAAAATTCTTGATGATACTTATGTTTGGAGAAAGGGCTTTGATAATTGGATTCAGGCGAAGAAACTTGATGAACTTAAGAAATATTTGAGAGGTAGGGAAGTAGAAGAAAAGTCGAAGACTTTAAATGACCAGGAGAAGGACAGTGATCAAGAGCCCCGTTCGGAAATTCCTAGCATCATTTTTAATTGGGATGATGTAAATGACCAAGATAAAATTTTCATTTTAAGAGTTGGATCAGATAGAGGAGGGCCCACCAAAGAGTATGGACCTTTTTCTATTGTTATGATTGAAGCTCTAATTAATCAAAAGAGAGTAAATCACCTAACTCAGATATTTTCTCCTGGTATGGGGGAATGGGAGCTAGTAGGTGATCTCAAACGATTTGAAAAGTTGTTTAATATAAACATGAAGACTGTTGAACGAAGGAAAAACAAGAGATGCCCTATCTCTGCGAGAGTGTTTCTGACTGACGACTCAAATTTTCTACAAGGCGTTTGTCGTGATGTCTCCATTGGAGGGGCACAGGTTTTGGTTTCAAATTTCAATGGCCAAGTTGGAGATTTAATTAAAGTTAATATGCATTTTGATGATGGATCTTTTGCCTTTACGGCAAAGGGAAAAGTTACTAGAACTTTAAACAGCGTAAAAGGTTTTTCGATGAGGTTCGTAGAGCTTTCACCTGAGGCAATTCAAATGGTAAGCGATTATGTAGAAAATTATGAAGGTTAATAAAAAAAGTTCTTTTGAATCAGATTACAATTACGAGTATGGTGAAGTTGAGTCTAGTTATTTTGAAAAGATAAACCTCAGTTGTTGCAGTATTAGTGGGTTGAAAAAGGATTCAACTGAGCGATTATTTTTTTTTGTTCCTGAAATCGGTATGTCCTATCGAAGTTATTTTCCGTATTTTGAGAAAATACTTTCTTCTAATATATGCAATACCGTTATTACCTTTGATCACTTTGGAAATGGTATTTCAGGTGGAGCACGAGGAGTAAATATTTCTGGAAAAAAATACTTAGAGGACTGTAAACGTGTTTTTTTGAAATACGCAAAAAATAAACCAAACGCTGTAATATTTGGCCATGGGTTCGGGGCTACGCTTGCACTAATACTTGAAAGTGAAGGTTTTTTTTCAAGTGCTCAAGGTTTAATAATTAAAGACCCATTTTTTTCAAAATTTAATAAAATGAAAAAAAGAGGAGCATTAAGCTTTTTAATGAATTCAAAGAAGGTTAAGCGATATTTAATGCAAGAAACTTTTTTTGGAAAAGAGTACTTTCCGACTATAGTTGATCAGTTAGATTTTGAAGTTGATTGCATTAATACACGATCTTTTAGTCAAGATTTCCTGGAAACTCTCAATGAGCTTACTACTGGAGTCATTGAAAGAGCATATTTAGCTGAAAAGCCTATTTTGTTCTTACATGGGATAAAAGAGGAAATGAAAAATTCCGGAGAGCTGATTAGTTTGTATCAAAAAGGTGTGGGGGAGAAGAAGGTTACTAGTGTAGAATTAACAAGAAATGGGCACTTTGAAAATTTTAGAATTCCAGATGTCAATGATTTAGGAAAACTTGAAAGCTGGCTTAAGAGTATCAATGAAGGAGTGTAATTGAAAAATATACAAATATTACTGGTGATGTTAATTCTCTCTAGTTGCTCTTCGATGTCTGTAAGTACGATAAGAAATGGCGAACTTGTCATAACGGAGGGGCGTTACCATAATCTCTCTTGGAGTGAAGATCTCGTATTTAAGAGAACCTCCTGGTATTATGAACTTTCTCTTTTGTATGATTTCTTAATTGCAGAGGTACCTATAAATTCAAATTACCGGCGCTGGCTTCTTCCTGGTGAGGCAATTAGTGCAAATAATTGTGCTAAACTGTACATCGCAGGGGTTTATGCATCTAGGGATCGAAGGGTCAATTCAAATGATATATGGCGAGCATTTGACACAAATAAGCTTCAGTTTACCAATGTAAATGGTTTTTATCGAAACTTGTCATTTTCGAGTAAGTTTATCACTAACAGTTTTTCTTCTTATAAGTTCTGGGGAATATGTTTAAAAAATGATAATGAGCAAATACCTGTTAAGTTTTCATTTCCAGGGTATACTGAAAAACAAATTTTATTGTAATTGATAAATACTGATTAAATATATCAAAAATTTTTTTTTATACCCGATAATACTTATGGAGATCCTTTAGTTTATGGGCAATAAAAAACTTGATAGATTTGGTAAATATTTACTTCTTGATCATTTACTTGATGGAGGGATGAATAGAATTTTTCGCGCTAGGTATCTAGGAGATACCGCCAGTAAAATTTGTGCAGTGAAAGTTGTTTTGCCTCAGTACTCTAATGATCCTCAATTTAAGATTATGTTTATGGATGAGATTAAAGTTACTTTTGGCTTGCTTCATCCAAACGTGGTTCAGACATACGATTACGGCACCCATAAGGGGCAATTGTATGTTGCAATGGAGTATTGTGATGGACGAAATCTTAAAGAATATTTAGATAAATTAAAGGAGAGGAAATTCGTTTTTCCTGTAGAGATCTCTGTTTATATTGGAACACAGATTTGCCAAGGCTTACATTATGCTCATACTTTAACTGATAAGTTGTCTGGTAAAGAGATGAACATCATACATCGTGACATTTCTCCCCACAATATAATGCTTACCTATGATGGTGGTATCAAAATTATTGATTTTGGGATAGCAAAAGCAGAAACTAATTCTGAAGCTACCCAGGCTGGAACTATTAAAGGAAAGCTTTCCTATCTTGCTCCTGAGTATTTAGAGGGCAATGAATTAGATGCAAGGTATGATCAATTTGCTGTCGGCATCACTCTATGGGAAATGCTTTGTAATAGAAAGCTTTTTAAAGCGCCAAATGATATTG
>Ga0181565_10000208_pt1 | contig 40729 bp, 33 predicted proteins | sample 101ome_16_FD_129661 | JGI IMG/M metagenome (GOLD analysis project Ga0181565, IMG submission 129661) | Coastal salt marsh microbial communities from the Groves Creek Marsh, Skidaway Island, Georgia - 101401AT metaG (megahit assembly) | ecosystem: Environmental > Aquatic > Marine > Intertidal... | reverse complement strand
GGGAGAATGTCGTTGCCGCTTGCAGTCCTTGCAACTCAAAAAAGGGAAGTAAATTGTTGGCCGAAATGGGGGTAAAGCTTAAAAGAGAACCTTATCGACCTAATTGGACGCCACAAATAATTATTAAGCTTCGCGAGTCAGACCCTCGGGAGTGGTTATATTGGATGCCTAACAAACTAAAAGCAGCAGCTTAGTTATTCAAACGGGCAATTACTTCCTAGTCATCTTAATTAAGATAAATTCCTTTAATTCAACTTTATTTTTTTCCGATCTCCATAAGTAGTTTTTATTGGAAGATAAATTATGATGAAAAAAAGAGTTATATTATTTTTTGTTTTGGTACCGGTTCTACAAGGTTGTGGAATTTACAAAAGTGCGAAAGAGTTCACGAACTTGAAAAGAACATCCATCTATCTAGCAAAAGAAAACAGATTATTAAAAAAAGAAATTACCTCTCTAAAGTTTTCTGTGAATGAGTTAAAAAATAAAAATGAATTTTTAACTTTAAGTAATGAAAACAAACTAAACCGATCAATTGCAAGTGTGATTCCCGTTAGCCCTGATAATGATTTAGTTGAGTTCCATGTCTATAGATGGTCTCCGGAGCAACTGCTATCTAGTGGAAGAAATGCCTTTGAGGAGGGGAGTTACGAAAAGGCGTCGCAGTTTCTCAAGACCCTTGTATTCCAGTTTCCTCGGCACCAGGTTATTTCTGATGAGGTTTTTTACAAACTTGGGATAAGCTCATACGAGAGCGCCAAACATATGGAATGGGCACAAGAATCTTTTGATAAAATCATCGATATTTATCCTCATTCTAATTATTTTCGAAGTGCAAAGCTTTGGAGAGCTCTTATCAATCTAAAAAAAGGTAATAAGAAAAGTTTTTTTCTAACGGTTGAAGAATTTAGAAAAAAATATCGTAACACCGAAGAATGGAAACTAATTAGTAGGCATTATGACACAATTTATAAGAATTATCGTTAAGTCACTTTTACTTCAAGTACTTTTACTATCAACTAACTTATGGGCAAAACCAGTAGGGTTAGTAAAGTCAATCTCTGGGAGAGCTTTTGTTTTCCATCAAGGAAATGTAAGGGAGCTAAAAGAGGGAATGTCTATCGAGGATTTCTCAAGTGTCTCAACTGAGCTGGGGTCTCAGTTATCAATATCAGATTACTTTGATCGAACTTATCATCTAAGCGGGTCCGGTAATCTTTCTTTTATGAAAAACTTACTTGAGTTAAAGTCTGGTTATTTGTGGATTCAAGCACCTAGTGAAAATAAAAAAGTAATTTTAAAAACATCTAACTCTCAATTAGTTTTTTCAAAGGCAGAAGGAGTTGTTAGCTACGATCCTCAAACTGAAAAAACTCAAGTTTTGACAATCTCTGGGCATTTTGACTTTGCAAATATTGAGCGTTCTAATATCTCAGAGCGAGTACAGTCAGGAATGTTTTCTTTTATTGATAAGCAATATGAGAGCGGTACACCTAGAAGATCAACTCCGGTTGGAAAAAAGTCTTACATCAAAATAGTGTCACTTTTTTCTGGAATAGAGCCGCTAGAAAAAAATAATTTCCTAGGTGGGAAAGTGGTTACTTATGAAGCTGATCACAATGTTTCCAAAAAAGGGAGATTTCTTGCTTCTTCAACTCCTCTTGCTGTAAAACCAAATTTATCTAATTCAAAAGAATTAATAGCTAAAGAGTTTAATAAGTTAAAGAAAAAGCAAGGGAAGAGTAAGTTACCTACATATCCTGTCAAGATTAATGTTTACTGGCCATCACATGTTAAGAAAAGTGCAATTAATAAGTCACCTTCTAGTATGAATCGACTTCCAGCATCTGTTCCAACTAATTTGAAAAAGGTCGACAACAATACTTTTCAAAATGACCTGGTAAAAGAATATAAGAATCAGCAGAAGTATAACAAGGATTTAAAAAATCTAATTAATGAACTTGATTCTTATAAAGAAGATTACAATACAAATTATTGAGGACACTTATTCCTCTCGCTGAAAAAAAAGATAAAATCCAAGATAATCATAGAGAAAGTTCATCAAATTTCTTGGAGCTCATAAAATGTCCGTAAAAAAAATTGAAGATTTTTATACATATGATGATGTGCTTATTAAGCCTAGTAAATCAGAGATATTACCAAGTGAAACATCACTAAAGACCTCATTTTCAAAAAATATAAATTTAAACATTCCAATAGTATCCGCCGCAATGGACACCGTAACAGAATCATCGACAGCGATTGTGATGGCGCAAGAAGGTGGGATTGGAGTTATTCATAAAAACTTGACACCAGAGTCTCAAGCGAAAGAAGTCGAAAAAGTTAAAAAATATGAAGCTGGTATGATACTCGACCCAATTACTATTTCTCCAGAATTATCACTTCGTGAATTTAAAACATTATCAGCGAAGCATTCAATAAAAGGTTTTCCCGTGGTGGATAATAACAATGTACTTATCGGGATCATTACAGGAAGAGATATCCAGTTTGAAGAAAATGATCTGCTAAAAGTGCTAGATATCATGACTCCAAAAGAGCGATTAATAACCACGACCAATGGTAGTGATTTGGAGTTGGCCAAAAAGTTACTTCACCAACATAGAATTGAAAAATTACCAGTTGTTAACGACAAAGGACAAATTAAAGGACTGATAACAATTAAGGATATTAAAAATTCGATTACTCATCCTTTTAGTAGCAAGGATAGTCTTGGCCGACTGCGAGTAGCTGCAGCTGTTGGTGTCGGGCCTAAAGAGCTTATACGTGCAGAACATCTTGTGGGTGCAAACGTTGATGCTCTCGTTGTTGATACAGCTCATGGCCACTCGAAGGGAGTTCTGCAAGCCGTTAAGGAGTTAAAAAAACGCTTTAATAATGTAGACGTCGTAGCGGGAAATGTTGCTACAGCAGAGGCCTGTCGAGACCTAATTTCTGCAGGAGTTGATGCCATAAAGGTTGGGATTGGGCCGGGTTCAATTTGCACAACTCGAGTTATTGCAGGTATTGGAGTCCCTCAGTTCAGTGCACTTCTTGAGTGCGCAACTGTTTGTCATAAAGAAGGCATTCCATTTATTGCGGACGGTGGGATAAAATATTCAGGTGATATGGTGAAAGCGCTGGCTGCTGGAGCGAGTACCGTCATGGTCGGTAGTCTTTTTGCGGGAACAGATGAAACTCCAGGGGAGAGAATTTTATATCAAGGAAGAAGTTATAAAGTCTATCGTGGTATGGGATCTTTGGGGGCGATGAGTGCAGGAAGTAAAGATCGATATGGGCAGGGCGATGTCGATGAAATGAATAAGCTTGTGCCTGAAGGCATTGAAGGGCAGGTTCCCTACAGAGGAACACTCTCTAGTAATATTTATCAGCTTCTTGGAGGTATTCGATCGGGGATGGGATATACTGGTTCACCAACTCTTGAGGCACTTCGGGAAAACTCTACTTTTATCAAAATTTCTCAAGCTTCTTTAAAAGAGGGCCATCCTCATGATGTCATGATTACAAAAGAAGCTCCAAATTATTCGATTTAAAAAAGGATTTAATGGTGAATTTTAAGGCGGTATGGATTGTTGATTTTGGTTCTCAGTACACTCAATTAATTACGAGAAGAAGTCGAGAAATTGGACATAGTAGTGAGATCATCACTTATAATACTTTAGCAAAGCGATGGAAAGCAGGAGATCGTCCAAAGGCTCTCGTGCTAAGTGGAGGACCTCAATCAATTTTTAATGACCCTAGAGATTATCGTTTTATTTTTGATGATGAGTCTGTACCTGTTCTTGGGATTTGCTATGGAATGCAAATTATGGGGCACGTCCTAGGCGGGAAAGTTGAAAAAGGAGTATCTGGAGAGTACGGGCTCTCAGAGATAAAGTTTGAGCAAAATGTTGAGAATTTTGGGCTTAAAAATACTTTTAATTCTTGGATGAGTCACTTTGATCATCTGAGTGTTCTTCCAAAAAACTTTAAAAAAATGTTGTCATCTCAAAACGGATTTATTGCAGGGATTTGTCATGAGCAACGGCCGATATGGGGACTTCAGTTTCATCCAGAGGTTGAGCATACTGAACATGGCCGAGATATTTTAAGTGCCTTTTTTGATAAAGTTGCTGGCATAGATAAAGACTGGGGTGATTCAGAGATGATGGATGAAGCACTTGATGTTATTCGAAGAGAGGGGGAAGCTCAAATTCTGTGTGCATTTTCAGGAGGAGTTGACTCACTTGTTGCTGCTAGTTTGTGTGAGAGGGTGAACCCTGAAAACCTTCATTGCTTTTTTGTGGATCATGGCTTGCTTCGCCCTCAAGATATTCATCATATAAAAGTTTTGCAGGAGGAGACGAAACTCAACATTCAAATCGTTGATGTAAAAGAACAATTTTTTTCTAAGCTGAAAGGAGTAGGTGAACCGGAGGCGAAGAGAAAAATTATCGGTCACGAATTTATTACCGTGTTTGAGCAAAAGGTTCATGAGTACGAAAATAGCCATGGAATTAAATTTACTCACTTGCTCCAAGGTACGCTTTATCCGGATGTCATTGAAAGTGTTAGTCCACATGGAGAAGAGGGGATTTCTTCAACGATTAAATCGCATCATAATGTTGGAGGACTCCCCGAGAGAATGAAGTTGAAGCTGATGGAGCCTCTTCGCTACTTATTTAAAGATGAAGTTCGGAAACTGGGGGAAGCTCTAGGTTTAGATTACGAATGGGTTCATCGTCACCCGTTTCCAGGTCCAGGTATTGGCGTTCGAGTTTTAGGCGAATTAACCCCAACACGTGTTGAGCAGGTCGGAAAAAGTGATCAAATACTTTTTGAAGAGTTAAAAGCTCACAATTTATACCAAGATACTTGGCAAGCACTAACGGTTTTACTTCCCGTAAAAACAGTTGGAGTAAAAGGTGATGAGCGAGCCTATGAAGAGGTGATATGCTTGCGAATGGTAAATTCAAGTGACGGGATGACGGCCACTTACTCTAAGCTTCCCTTTGATTTTTTAAGCGTTGTCTCGAGGCGAATCACAAATGAAGTTTCAGGTATAACTAGAGTTGTTTATGATATTACAGATAAACCTCCCGGAACAATTGAGTGGGAATAAAAAATAAAATAATTTTTATTCTTTTATTTTCTTATGGCGTGGCCGTTGGCCATTACCGCATTTTTCCCTACAACCTTATTCGCGGTTTGAAAAAAACTTTCATCCCAAGGCAGAGGAAAGTTAATCGTGATTTAGCAAAGAGAACTATGTTAACTCAACATCAATTAATTAAAGGAAAAGCACACGTGGTGATGCTTGGTGATTCACTAACGCAAGCAGGTCTGTGGAGTGAACATTTAAACTCAAAAAATATTTTTAATCGTGGTGTTAATGGTGACGGACTTGTCGATATTTATAATCGGTTGGGCACTGTCCTCCAGCTCAAACCACAGAAGGTTTTTATTTTAGCAGGTATTAATGACCTTCTTTCCGGTGATTCTGTTGATGAGGTAATGACAAATTACATCAAGGTCGTTTCAACGTTAACTGATGCCAATATTAAAGTTGTTATTCAATCAACGATAAGTTGTAATCTCGAGTTATTCACGTGGTGCGCAAATGTATTTGAAAAAATAAATCAATTAAATCAACGGTTACAAACTTATGCAAAGAGTAGAAGTATCACCTACATAAATCTAAATACTTACTTCTCTGATCAACGTGGCCAATTAAGAGCTGAGTTAACCTATGACGGTGTGCATTTACTGGGCGGAGCTTACCAACAGTGGTCATCGGTTATATTAAAAGAAATAAATTAATGGATTACTCATAATATCGGTTTTCATCCCTGACAATCAGGTTGTTCATTGGTTAAAATGAGCTGAAAAATTCTCACAAGCATCGAGTTAAATTATGTCAGAAATAAGTATTAAAGAATCCCACCCAAATAGTTTCGTTCACCTTCATCTTCATACTCAGTATTCGCTACTTGATGGTGCTATCCGTCTTAAGGATCTCATTCCGACAGCTAAAGAAATGGGGGTTCCTGCAATTGCACAAACCGATCATGGAAATATGTTTGGAGCAATTGATTTTTATATCCGTTGCAAAGAGGCGGGAATCAAGCCCATTCTTGGAAGTGAAGTTTATTTCACTCCAGGCTCAAGACACGATCGAATCTCACCTAGAAAAGCTAAAACTATTGGTAACCAAGATGAAACAGAAAGCTCTCATCAAATACATCATCTAATACTTTTAGCGAAAGATATGAAGGGCTACGAAAATTTATGTGCACTTTTATCTAAAGCATATTTAGAAGGATTCTATTATAAACCTAGAATTGATATGGATCTTCTTCGCGAATACTCTGAAGGTCTTGTGTGTACTACTGCCTGCTTAAAAGGTGAGGTGGGGTATAACTTTTTTACAGGCCAAGACTCAAAAGCAGTTAGTGCAATTAAAAAACTTCATGATTTATTTGGTGACGATTTCTATCTAGAAATTCAAGAAAATGGGATTCCTGAGCAACGGCCCGTTAATGAAAAAGTTATTGAGTATGCTAAAGAAAATGGGATGAAAATTGTTGCAACCAACGATTGTCATTACATGACTCCAGAGGACGCAACTGCTCAAGAGGTTCTTCTTTGTGTTCAAACGGGAAAAACGTTTAGTGATGAGAACCGAATGAAAATGACCTCTCAAGAGTTTTACTTCAAGTCTCCTGAGCAAATGCGTGAAGCATTTTCTTATATACCAGAGGCTTGTGATAATTCACTTGAGATTGCTGATAAATGTAATGTTGAATTAAAGTGGAAAGATGACAATGGAAATCAAATTTATCACTTGCCCGATTACCCCATAAATACAGGGGAGAGCATTGATGAATATTTTGCTCGAATGTCAAGAGAGGGCTTAGAAAGAAGATTTCAAGGCCCCCATTTTACCAAGTTAATCAAAGAAGAAAACTGGGAAAAAGAACTTAAACCTAAATATTTTGAACGTCTTGAAGAAGAAATTAAAATGATTTGTGATATGGGGTTTCCTGGGTACTTTTTGATCGTCGGTGATTTTATTCAATGGTCAAAAGAAAATGATATTCCTGTAGGTCCAGGCCGTGGTTCTGGGGCAGGTTCTCTTGTTGCTTATGCGCTGACTATTACAAATATTAACCCTTTGCCATTCAATCTACTTTTTGAACGATTTATCAATCCTGAACGAATTTCCATGCCTGACTTTGATATCGACTTTTGTCAAAACCGACGACAAGAGGTTATCGAGTACGTGACTCAAAAATATGGGGAAGAGAGAGTTGGGCAAATTATTACCTTTGGAAAGTTACAAGCGAAAGCGGTTATCAGAGACGTTTCGAGAGTTTTTTCTCTTCCATATTCTGAAGCAGACATGCTCTCTAAACTTGTTCCAGATGAGCTAGGAATTACTCTAGACAAAGCTCTCGAGATGGAGCCGAAATTTAATGAATTAATGAGCTCTGATCCAAAAATAAAACAAATTATGAATATTTCAAAGAGGCTTGAAGGATTATATCGACATGCCTCAATTCATGCTGCAGGGGTTATTATTACAAATAAGCCGCTGGTAAAATATTGTCCATTATTTAAGGGGAGAGAGGGTGAGCAGGTTGTTCAATTTGATAAGGACTTTTCTGAGACAATTGGATTAGTTAAATTCGACTTTCTTGGCCTTAAAACTCTTACTGTTATCGATTATGCGACAAAATTTATTAGACGAGATCATGATCAACATTTTGATATCGAAGCAATCGATATTGAGGATAAGTCTGTTTATGACTTTATCTCTCGCGGTGAAACGATCGGAGTATTCCAGCTAGAATCTTCTGGAATGATTGATCTTTGTAAAAGGATCGGCCCAGATAATATTGAAGATATTACTGCAATTAATGCTTTGTATCGACCGGGGCCACTTGAATCAGGGATGGTTGACGACTTTATTGAAATTAAGCATGGCCGAAAAGACATGACTTTCGCATTTAAAGAACTCGCACCAGTCTTGAGCGATACATATGGGGTTATTGTCTATCAAGAGCAGGTAATGAATATTGCTCGAATTGTTGCTGGTTACTCTCTTGGACAAGCAGATATGCTTCGAAGAGCGATGGGGAAAAAGAAAGTCTCAGAGATGGAGAGACATAAAGAAATCTTCAGACAAGGCGCAATTAAAAATGGTTTTGATGAACAAAAAGCTGTTGATCTTTTTGATTTAATGGCCAACTTTGCGGCTTATGGATTTAATAAATCTCACGCTGTTGCCTATGCATTGATTGCCTATCAGACAGCTTTTTTAAAACGTTATTATCCTGCTGAGTTCTTTGCTGCATTACTGAGTACTGAGCTCAATAATATGGATAAGGTGACCAATTATATTAATGATTGTACCAGCTACGACATCGAGGTTTTAGCTCCTGATGTGAATGAGTCTCTTTGGCTGTTCAATGTTGTTGAAGGGAATATACGTTTTGGAATGGGAGCAATAAAAAATGTTGGTAAAGCTGCCGTTGAAGAAATGGTGAGGGTGAGAGAAGACTCTGGCCCATTTACGAGCTTCACTGATTTCATTGAGAGAGTTAGCTTAAAAATATGCGGCAAGCGTGCTCTCGAATCCTTAATTCTTGTTGGTGCATTTGATCATTGCGAAAAAGGTTATAACCGAAAAACGCTTTTTAATAATCTCGAAATATTTATGAGCTATGGCTCTAAAAAACAAGAGGAGAAAGAGCTCGGTCAGTCAAATCTGTTTGATTTAGCAATGGAAGGGGATTCGAACTCTTCTCCTGAGGTAGCCTTAGATATCGCTATTGAAAATGATTATGAAGATAAGGAGAAGCTAGGCTTTGAAGCAAGCCTTCTAGGTATCTATGTTTCAGGTCATCCATTAGATAAATATGAGGACATTATTGCTCAATTAACGTCGTCAAATTTATATGACCTTCAAGATCTACAAGGCAGTGGTAAAAGAGACATGATTATTGCGGGGATGATTACAACTCGCAAAAACATCTTGACTAAAAAAGGCGATAAGATGTGCTTTGCCCAATTGGAGGATCTGCACGGAAAAATAGAGTGTATCGTTTTCCCCAGAACTTTCGCTGAATATGAAGGGATTTTAGGTGAAGATGACCCTGTGGTCATGACGGGGCAAGTAAATTTGGATGAAAGCCCACGTAAATTTTTTCCAACAAAAATAGAGAAATTAAAACAAGAGGCAGAATCACGTGTTTCTGGTGTTCGCGTCAATGTCAAAATACCAAAAGCTAATAGTCAAAAGCTTCACCGATTAAGAGAGACTATACTAAGTTATAAAGGGAGTGTTCCTTGTCATATCGTTTTTGAAAATGATGAAGGCCGCGCTCGACTTCCTCTGGGGGATGGTTTTTTGGTTAACCCTGTTCCTCAGTTAGCCGCTAAAATAAATCAAATTTTCAACGAAAATAGTGTAAAATTTATTGTAGATGGAAGACTTGAAGACGGCGCCCAGTTTTAAAGAAGGATCTTAATTTGTGAAGCGTTTCAGAATTTTTTTATTTACTTTTCTTATCATATTATCTGTTCGCTCAAATGCCGGTGACACATACGTGGCAGAGGGAGAGTTTTGGGCGGCTGAAAATGATTCAAAGAGCTTTATTAATCAACAGTTAAAAACGACGGCACTAAAAAATGCCGTTAATTCATTTTTGTCTAAGATGGAGTTGAATTCATCTGTTTTTTGGCAACTAATTGAGCGCAAGGTTGATACGGAGTTGAAACAGCGCAGAGAATTTAGTGAGAAAAAAATTAGTGAAGCCAGAGAATCCGGTGCTTTCGATGAGGTACTAAAATTGGAGTCTGAATGGAGGACGTATCGGTTAAATTACGTATCTAACCTCCTTGAAAGTAAGCGGCTATATATTGGATTTTCAAGCTCTCCTATTACTTCTTCAATGGTCAATCCTCAATTAAAATTATCAACTTTCAAGGTAACTTTAAACAGAAATATGGTTCGAAAGTTTTATTTTGAGGTAACAAAAAGTGATTCGAACCGCCAATTTCAAAACTTATTGATAACTTTCAATCTTCAATTACCAAATGATTCAAGCATGGGACCGATGGAATTTAATGAGAGTATTTCCTTAATTCAAAAGGCCGTTAATGAAAAATGGTTAACGTGGCTCGAGTCCGAGTACAAAGAAGTGTTTAATAACTTTATTATTGCCTCTGAATCTCAAGAGAGGCAGTTAAATAAATATATTTTCTCTCCGCCAGGAACTGTTAATTTAGTTGATATGAGTATGGTCGTGAAAAACCAAGAGGAGATAATCCCTAATCTTGAGAGTGACATAAGTGATGATAATAACAAAACATCAGAGTCTATGGTTATGTCAGTGGATGGTGCTCCTGAGAAATCAAATGAAAGTAATAATTTAGGAGGGCCAATCAACGCCCAATCATCTGAAAATGAAATGACTACTTTTAGAGATTCTCAATGGTTGAAAATTAACTTAAGGATCAGCGATCTCGAATATGATAAAGACTTTAAAAAAATTAAATTTAGCCTATCTGGTGGCCACTTATTTTTTGATCTAAATTCAAGAGAAGTAATAATCGCCGCTGATTACCCAAATACTGATCGAATTTACTCAATCTCCGATATTTCTAGTTTCTCCAGTTCGGTTGGAACTCACATTTTTAATCTCCCCTTAAATAGTTTTCGACAAGGAAAAAAGGTTTTCACCAAAGCTCCTCAGATTAACAATCAAGCTGTCTTGACGATTAAGAACCTTAAAAAACCTGAGGATATAATTGGACTTTCTGATTTTTTAAATCTGGGGGGAGAGAGTATTAACTTAAAGGTTAGAAGCTTTGATATTGTGGCAAATGGAGCAAAGATCACGCTAAACTATTTTGGAGAACCTGCTCTATTGAAGAAAAAACTTGCGGAATGGGAAAATAAAAAAGTTATCTCGCTAGGCCGATGGCATTTTTATTCAGAAGAAAATGAATTAAAGGCTGAGCTACTTCCCGACGTAAATAGTGAACAATCAAACACTGAGTTCGAAGCACAAGAGGAGAGACTGTGAACACACCGGTGAGAAGATATTTTTCTTTTTCTGTAAACTTGATTTTGATTGTGCTCCTAAGCTCATGTTCGATGGGTGTTGTAAAAAGAAGCACTTCTTTAACGAAGAAAGAGGCTAATGTTGCGAAACGAGAGTTTTTTATTAAAAAGAAATTAGTCATTTTGCCGATACACAACGAGAGTCCATTTGGTGGTAAAGATTTAGAAGTTTTGGCAACAGAGGAAATAAGAAAATATCTTTTGGCTTCAGGAAGATATTTAATTGATCTGCAAAATATGGACTCTTTTCCAAACTCCCAAGCTGTTTTTCAGGGCGGGGGAAGAAACATCAATACTTTAATAAATCGTGCCAAGGGCTTTGGGTTAAACTTGATTATTTATGGAAGGATAGTTGATTCAAGTATCCGGCAAAAAGAGGACGATATTGGTTTAATTAAGGAAGTATTTTTATTTGGTAGTTCAACTGTTGAAATTCGAGTTCTCGATGTAAACACCGAACAAGAGGTTCTTGTGAAGAAAGTAGATGCTTTTACAGAGGACAAGTCCTATCAAATTCAGAATTTAACTAACGAAAACAAATTTGAATTGAGACGAGATTTATTGCGTCAGGCAACTAAACTTGCCGTCGCAAAATTAATTCAACCCATTTGGGAGAAGACTAAAAAGAAAGAGTGGTTTGGAAGGATAGCAAAAATCGTTGGAAAAAAAATTTATATCAATGCAGGACTTGAAAGTGGCGTTAAGATTGGTGATATCATGAAGGTTCTGACACCTAGTCAGGATGTCTTTGACCCTATTAGTGGGGCCCTTATTGGTAAAACGAAAGGGGAAGTGAAATCAACAATTGAGATTACAGATTTTTTTGGTAATAACGGTGCAGTTGGAATTCTTCATTCTGGTGGAAATGTTTCTCCTGGTGACCAAGTAACACTTTACTAGTTTATGTACCAATTTTTTAAAACAATCGCTTTTCAATTTGATCCTGAGTTAGCGCACTCGATAACGGTAAAAACTCTTGCTTTGCTTCCTTCTGTTTTCTCCATGTATGGCGGAATAGATAATCTAGATAAGTATCAAATAGAAACAAATATGGGTGTTCTGCCATTTCCCGTTGGAATTGCTGCAGGACTGGATAAAAATGCAGAGCTAATTGATTATTTTGGACAGCTTGGGGTTGGTGGCCTTGAGGTTGGAACAGTGACTCCTTTACCTCAAGAGGGAAATCAAAAACCACGACTTTTTCGAATGGCGAAAGAGCGATCTTTAAGAAATTGTATGGGGTTTAATGGAGATGGCGCTAAAAGTGTTTTGGCAAATATAGAAATTGCAAATGATTACCCCATGAAGCTTGGTATCAACTTTGGAAAAAACAAAATAACACCAAACGATAAAGCACTTGATGATTACCTGATACTCTTTAAAGAATTTGAACAGGTTGGAGATTATTATGTCATCAATGTGAGTAGTCCAAACACACCAGGCCTTCGAGACTTGCAGGACAAAGATTTTATCTTGGCGCTCAATCAAGAATTAATCAAGATGAAGGTCTCAAAACCAGTTTATTTAAAAATTTCTCCAGATATGAGTATGTCTCAAATAGATCAAGTCATTAATGTTGTTGGCGAATCAATTTTTTCAGGAATTATTGCAACCAATACCACACATATACCTGAGCTTGGGGCCGGTGGTGTTTCTGGTAGAATGATGCGTGAAAAGAGTCGAGAGGTGAGAAGAGCCGCTCTTCTCAAAATGTCCGCCTTTAAAGATAAGGAGGTCATTGGTGTTGGAGGAGTCGAATCAATTGAGGATCTTTGGGAGTTTTGGTCATTGGGTGGAAAATTCATGCAGGTCTATTCATCATTTATTTTTAATGGGCCAAAGCTATTTACTTCCTTATCTCAGCGTTTAGACTGGTTGATGAACTACTATGGAGTCACTCGGGTAGAAGAGCTCATTCGATTAGCGTATTTAGAAAAAGTGAAATTACCAATTGTTTAAAAATCTACTTTAAGTAGTTAGGTCTTTTATCGTAATCAATTGGATCTTCAAGTCCCGCTTGCTGAAATCCTCTTAAACGTAGAGCGCAGCTATCACAGACGCCACAAGATTTATCTTCTCTCTCATAACATGACCAGCTTAAGTGAACAGGGGCGCGGAGTTCATTTGCTTTTAAAATGATTTCTTTTTTCGATAGATGAATTAATGGTGTGATTACCTCAATGTTGCCATCTTTGGTTCCTACCTTAATGAGATTATTAATCGCTTCATAATAGGCTGGGCGACAATCAGGGTAGCCGGAGCTGTCTTCCTCTACTGCTCCAATGTAAATCTTTGAAGCGCCGATGACCTCTCCCCAGGAGACGGCCATCGAAATAATGTGAGTATTTCTAAATGGTACGTAGCTATCAGGAATTTCCTCACTTTCTCCTTGATACTTTTTAACCTCAATGTTGCGGTCTGTAAGAGAACTTCCCCCAATTTGTTGAAGAAAACTCACGTCGATGATTTTTCGATTATGTTTTTCCACGCCATAGAAGTCACAAATTGCATGGTAGCACTCAAGCTCTTTTTTTTCGGTGTTTTGCCCATAGTTAAGGTGAAGAAAAGCAAGGTTATCATGACTTTCGTTTGCAATTGCTGCTGTTAAGCATGAATCCATTCCACCGCTGACTAAAACAATTGCTAAATCACTCTTCACTTTCACTACTAAATCTCCTGACATATCAATTCAGTTATCCTTACATCTTATTAAATTGATTTTAAATAAAAAAGGAGGGAAAAATTCCCTCCTTGTTTATCCATTATGGATGTGAAATTTTATCTGTTTATTTAGAGGACTATTTACACTGTTTAGCAGCTTTCGCAGCCGAGTTATATGCTTCTTGTGCATCCGCCACTTTTTTCTGAGCTGCTGCCAATGCCTTCTTTGCATTATCTAACGCTTTTTTTGCATCGCTCTCTCGTTTTTTGGATTGATTACAACCTTGGATGGCATTTGCTTTCAACGTGTCACATCCTGCGAATGCCCTTTCGGCGGCAGATTTTAATGAAGCAGTCTGAGCACTACAAGTGTCTTCAACATGACTTGCTAAACATTCTGCATTACTGCTTGAATTTGCACAATTATTATCCAACCATGTGACAAACGCAGTGTTAGCCATACTGTCTAATTCATTACTTGTTGAAGTGATGCAGTTATTTATTCTCCAGCTTTTTTAACGGCATTTTCGTAACACTTTTTGACTTTATTTCAATGGGTTATGGTCTGAAATGTTGTTAAATAGCAGTGACTAAATAGTAAGTGTTGTTTGCTTGATGTGTTCGATTAACGTCGTTAGCTTTGTGTTTGCACTGATTTTTTTCTCATTTAATGAGCCAGACTTTTCATTAATCATTAAGTAAAACTTTATTTTTGGCTCTGTGCCAGAAGGCCGTAGATAAATAATGTCTCCATTTTCAAAGGTGTAGCCGAGGACATTACTTTTTGGCAGGTCGATGATCAAGGTTTCGCCGTTTTTGAGCTTAACTTCTCCTATTTGGTAATCTTCAATCTGAGAAATTTTCATTCCGTTAAATTCTGTTCGCACATTTTCTCTGAAATGAGTCATGATGCGTGAAATTTTTTCGGCACCCTCTTTACCTTCATAATCAAGGCACAAAAGACCTTCTTGATGGAAGTCATATTTTTCATACAGTTCGTCCAAGGCATCTAATAAGTTCATCCCACGTTCTTTATACCAAAGAGTGAGCTCGGCCATTAACCCAACAGAGCAAATACCATCTTTATCTCGAACGTTGTTATGATTCATGTAACCAAAAGATTCCTCGGTGGCGAAAATGAAATTACGATGAGGCTCATTTTCTTCAATATTTTTCATTTTTCCACAAATCCATTTGAACCCTGTAAGGGTGTTTTCAACAGTGACACCAAATGATTCGGCTATTTTTCTCTGTAAGTCTGTAGTGACGATCGTTTTGACAAAATACCCATGTTCAGGGAGCTGATTTTTTTCTTTTAAATTGTGAAGAATATAATAAAGCATTAAGCTTCCAATTTGATTACCATTTGGATAAAAAATCTCGTCTCCATTTCTGATGGCCACTCCGAGGCGGTCAGTATCTGGATCGGTGCCAAAAACAATATCAGCATCTTCTTGGGCCATTAAGTCGGTTGCAATTTTTAAAGCAGAAGGGTTTTCAGGGTTAGGGGAGCTCACAGTCGGGAAACGGTGATCTGGTTGGGCTTGCTCTGACGGAACGAGCACCTCATTAAAACCCATTTCCGTTAAAATTCTGGTACACGGAATTAAACCGGTGCCATGAATTGGTGTATAGACGATTTTTAGGTTATTTCCTTTCTCTTTACATAGCTCTGGGTTGACGACTTTTGCATGGACATTTTCATAGTAAGCATCCTCTACTTCTGGCGAGATAAATTCGATCATCCCATTTGTCAGAGCCTCATTAAAATCCATAAATTTGATTTTTGACCAGTCGGTAAGTGAATTGTACTGATTAATAATATTTTGATCATTTGGAGGAGTTACTTGAGCACCATCTTCCCAGTAAACTTTGTACCCGTTATACTTTGGAGGATTGTGACTGGCCGTTACCATGATGCCTCCTTGGCAGTTTAAATGCCTAACGGCGTAGCTTAACAAGCATACAGGGTTTAAATGATCATATAAATAAGCCTTAATTCCATTTGCGGCGAAGACTGTTGCCGCTTCTTTAGCAAAAACATCAGAATACTTTCTTGAATCAAAACTAATAGCCACACTTGGAGAGTTCGGAAAAGCTTGTAAAAGAGCATTGCTAAAAGCTTGTGTCGCGCGTCGGATCGTGTATTTACTCATCCGATTTGAACCATTGCCTAAAATAGCCCTTAAGCCTCCTGTTCCAAACTCTAGGTCTTTGTAAAACCTTTCTGTTAATTCATGATAATTCTCTTCAGTTATCAAAGCCTTGACCTCATCTCTGTCGATTTGATCAATTGATGGTTCATTTACCCAGGATTGTGCTTTATTTAAAATATTTTGCATGAGAGTCCCTCTCGTATTGTTTGATGAAAATTTAGTGACCGATATTTTGTCAAACCTCTCCCTATTTGGCAAAGAATTGTCGAGGATATTGATTGCGAGAAATGCGGACTTAAGTTTTAATATTACCTAGACAATTAGTTAATAATACAGGTAAACGGTACCCTTAATTTGATTTATATTTTATGATTACCAACAAGTAGATAAAGGAGTCATTTATGGCGAATATTGAGCAAAAACACAAAGATAATGTTGATGGAGCATGGTACTGTACTGATCCAGATGATGATAACGGAGAAGGATGTATTGCCTGTAACGTTTGTTACACTGGCGCACCAGACTTCTTTGCTGAAGATGAAGACGGTAATGCATTTGTTAAAAAGCAACCAACAACACCTGAAGAAGTAGAGCTTTGCCAAGAACAATTAGAAGCATGTCCAGTTGCTTCAATTGGTAACGACGGTTAATTTAGTTATTCAAAAAAAATCATTTTTCATGTAATGTTTTCTTATATTTAACTTAAGAGGACATTACATGAACCCTACGACACTTCAAATTGTCGGCACAGTTTTATTTGGACTTGCCGTTATTCACACATTTCTTGTTAAAAAATTTGAACACATTGCTCATCAATATCCTGAAGGCTCTATTGGTGAAAACTTTTTTCATTTTCTCGGAGAAGTAGAGGCTGTGTTTGGTATATGGGCAGCTGTTTTTATCGGGTTCTATTCATTCACCAATGGTTTCGCTATCTACGATGAAAATCATCATGTAATTGGTGGTGCACTTCATTATCTTGAATCCTTAAACTATACTGAACCGGCATTTGTTTTTGTCATCATGTGTATGGCCGCAACCAAGCCAGTGATACATTTCGCAAAAATGATCATTATGCTTTTTTCAAAAATATTGCCTTTTCCAGGAAAAATGGCTTTCTATATCTCAGCGTTGATTATTGGGCCACTTCTTGGCAGTTTCATCACTGAGCCTGCGGCAATGACTGTGACGGCGCTCATCTTGCTTGAGAATTTTTATGAAAAAGGAATGAGTGATAAATTTAAATACGCCACTATTGGAACTTTATTTGTGAATATTTCTGTTGGTGGAACTCTTAGTCACTTTGCAGCGCCTCCGGTTTTAATGGTTGCAACTAAATATAACTGGGGACTTGGGTACATGCTCACGCACTTTGGCTGGAAGTCAGCAATCGGAGTTGTGATTAATACTTTGGTTGTCGGTTTACTTTTTAAAGGGGAGTTAGGAGGAAAAGTCACAGAGACAAAAAATGAAAAAGGTGAAATGACACCTACTTGGTGGATCATTTTAATTCACCTACTGTTTATGGGGATGGTTGTTTATACTGCCCACCACATGGTCTTTTTCATGGGCTTATTTTTGTTTTTTATTGGGTTTACGACAGTCACGCAGGAGTATCAAGACAAGCTAAAAATTAAAGAAAGTTTACTTGTTGGATTTTTTCTTGCTGGGCTTGTGACGTTGGGGACAGTTCAACAGTGGTGGCTACAAGAAATCCTCACTAAAATGAACTCTCTGGTATTGTTTTATGGTGCGGCGGCGTTGACAGCAATCACTGATAATGCCGCGCTTACATATTTGGGGAGCCTTGTTGACTTGAGTGAGTCTTCTAAATATTACCTTGTCGCAGGTGCTGTCGCAGGTGGTGGTTTAACTGTTATTGCTAATGCACCAAACCCCGCGGGCTTTGGAATTTTAAAAGCGTCATTTGGTGAAGAGGGCATCAGCCCGGTTAAACTTTTATTAGGTGCTTTAGGGCCAACGATTGTTGTTCTTTTATGCCTTCAATTTCTACCTAATCTATAGTTAGTAGGTTTTTTCAACTCTGACAGACCAACCTTGAGGGCCGCTTGTTCGGCCCTCTTGTATTTCTAGTAATTTATTTCTAATTTTCATTGACCAATCACCAGTTGGAATCGATGTTTTAAACTCAGTTTTATCCTCTTCCACAAATTTTGTGATTGGAGCAATGATAACGGCCGTCCCGCAAGCAAAAGCCTCCGTCGCCGCAGTTGATCGACAATTTTCTAGAAGAGAATTAATTTCAATTCTTTTTTCCTCGACTTCAAGTCCCAAAGTTGGAGCAAGTTTAATGATTGAGTCTCTTGTGATGCCGGCGAGAATTGTATCTGTTAATGATGGGGTGATCAGTTTTCCATTTTCAATGGCCATGAAATTCATCCCACTCATTTCTTCAATATATTTATGCTCAAGTGCGTCTAGCCACAAGGTTTGTTGACAATTGAATGTCGCGGCTTTGGTCGCAGATTTTAAACTTGCCGCATAATTACCACCGGTTTTAGCTGTGCCTACTCCTCCAGGACAGGCCCTAACGGCATGACGTTCAATAAAGACATTTAAATCACCAGGTTTGAAATAACTCTGACTTGGAGATGCAACGGCCATGAATCGAAATGTCTCAGAGGGCTTTATCCCAAGAGATATATCAGTCGCGAACATAAATGGCCTAATATATAAAGACGAGCCTGACTCAGTTGGAATTAAATCTTTTGATAAATGGGTGATGGCGTGGACAGCGGATAAATAAGTTTCCTCTGGAATTTCTGGCATGGCCATCATTCGAGCTGAATAATTAAACCGTTTTGCATTCATTTCGGGGCGAAATAAAAGAGGCTCTCCTTCTGGAGAAAGGTAGCCCTTCATTCCTTCAAATATTTCTTGTGCATAATGGAGAACCTTCATGGTCGGATTAATTGACAAGTCAGCGTAAGGTGCCATTATTAACGGGCCCCAGGCTCCGTCCCTAAAATCTGAATAAATCATGACGGGAGTAAGAACTGAACCAAACCCAAGACTTTCAGGAAGCTTAAAGTTTTTTATACGCTCCAGTGCATCACTTTTTATTTGTATTGGTGTCATTAATCATCTCCAGCGTTTAATTTCTGGGAGCTTAGCAAAAAAAGATAGACTTGTTAAATTATTGATTCGTGAAGTAGACTTAACAGAACTGTTTTGACAGAATTAAAACTGTTTTGAAGTTCTCAATTAAAAGGAATTATTGATGAAGAAGCTTACTGTTTTCTTAATGTTGTCGCTTGGTGTCTGTTTTGCTCAAGCTGGTATTGAAAATATTATTCCTATTGGCAAAAACCTCCATGTTGTTTTAATTCCAGGTTCAGGTGCTTCAAACGGAGTGATGAATCTTGGTAAAATCACCGGTATTGCTCATGCAACAGGACATAAATATTATTTTAAAGAGTATGCACGGGTTCTAACTAGATTAAAAATTTCTCACTCTTATTGTTTACTTCAAGAAGATGAGGACTCAAGGACGCTCATTGAGCGGGCGGCTGAGTGTGTGAGTAATATATTAAACACTGCGCAAGAAAAAAAATTAGGAGATAAAACAATCCTACTTATTGGCCATTCAATGGGGGGCAATATTGCAAGATTAGTTGCTGCCAATTCTGTTTTATCTCCATATGTCCACAGTGTCTTAACTGTTTCGACGCCTCATCAAGGAACGATTTTAGCGGATTATGTTTTTGAACAATATTACAGCGGAGAGGACTTTGAAACGCCTTTTTACCGGTTGATTATTGATACCATTGATTTTGCACCAACTAGGCGCAATTACATTAAGGAGCTTACTGTTTCAAGACCATTATCACCTGAGGTTTATCTGCCTCAGGATGTTGTGGATAATGAAACGGTTAATTATTATTCCATTTCAAATTATATGAGGGGATTTCCCAGTAGTTTATTTTTTATGACGTTTAAAATATTAGAGGATTTAGTGGAAGAGCGTGATTTATCAAATACGCCTTATGAATCATTAAACGATGGAGTTATTCCAACTTATTCAATGGTTTATGGAGAGCACTTAGGTACTGTTCAAGCTGATCATGCAGAGGGGTTATGTATCGGCTCTTTTAAGTTTAAGTCAGGGTGCCACCGCATGATGAATTTATTAATTCCGACGTTGAAAAAATTTCTACAAGATAAATAAAGTTTTCTAATATCGCCAAGCCAGCTCTAGCATTGGTAGCATTTGAGTATATGTTTGATCTATTTCTGTTTCATTATTTTCAACAATAGAGCTGGATAGAGTTGTGATTTGATAGGCTAAATTTAAGCCTATGGCAAAAGTATCTGTGATCGGAGCATGATAGCCGAAACCAAATCTCATCGCGCTACCTTTTAAGATTTCCTCCGTTTCTCCCAGTTTTCTCTTTCCGTTAACGGACATGCAGTAAGTTGCTTCAACTTTCCATGTTTGGGCTTTCGTCAGATAAATAAGTGCTGTTGCTCCAAACTCAGTCATGGACATTAAGCTTTCTGCTGCATCCGAATTTTGATGGGATTGATTCCACATTGTATATGAGGGGCCAATTAAAAACCTTGTTTTTCGCCCAACGCTTGCGCCGAGAAAAAACGCGTTGAGCATTCTAGAGAACTGAAGTTCGTCGTTATCGTTATCATAGCTAGTATAGCCTCCTGAGTATTGAAGAACGAGACCAGCCTTTGATGATGTTGGAAGGGCCATAAGCAAGAACGTAACCAAAAAAATTTTCACTGAATTACCTTTGTCAGTTTAATTAACTATGAATATTTTAATGGATTTATGGTGGTCGTGACAAGGATTGAACTTGTGACCCCTACGATGTCAACGTAGTGCTCTCCCACTGAGCTACACGACCAAGTGTTTAGAAGATGTCAATATAATGAAGGCTTTAGGGGATGTCAATCAATGATCAGCGAGGTAAATTAAGGAAAATTGAGGTTTTATGTTAAAAAAGTTAATAAACGGACAAGAGTTTTCACCTGATTCACCAATAAAAAAATACCTGACCATGGGAATTTGGCGATTGGCCGGAAATCAAATACGTCATTTTGCTGGATATTATATCTTAGCAATGCTTTGCTTGGTTGCTCTCCACTACATTCAAAGTGAGCTCCCTTATGTTGCAAAAGAGGTAGCAGAGTTAATAGAAAAGAAAACACCTTATCCTCGAATGTGGATTTTTCCGTTTTTTTGTTTGGGGATAATATTTTTTAGAACTGCCTCAAGGTTATTTTTCTTTTTTCCAGCTCGAGTCATGGAAAGAGACATGAGAGTTTTTTTAATGGGAAAGGTGGAAAATGCTGTTCCTTTTCGTTACGACTCAATCAAAAAGGGGCAAATTTTTCAGTGTATCTATAGCGATATTGAGCAAATGAGGGCCTTTATTGGCTTTGCTTTGTTACAAGTTGGAAATGTTGTCATTGCCTGCAGCATATTAATTCCAAAATTGGCGAGTTTTCATCCTGACTTGGTTATCGCTTTATTACCAATGCTTCTATCGCTTGTCTTATTTACGATTATTGTTGGTAGTTTAAAAAAATTACAACGAAAAGCTCTTGATGCCCAAGCAGATGTTCAAAATACAATAATTGAAACTTATAACGGCAAGGCGACAATAAAGAACTTTCATGCTGAGGGGCCTTTTCTACGACAATTTATGGACTACTCGTGGAAAGAATTAATTAATTTTTACTACTCAGGGGTCGGGGTATCGTTCTCTGTTCCTCTTATTCCTCTGGGCGTTGGACTGAGCCTAATTTGGGGAGGATATATTATTTATCAAAACCAATTAGGTGCAAGTGCGTTGGTGTTTTTCTCAGGATTTACTTTTTTGTTTTTGGAGCCTTTGTCTTTCATGAGCTGGATTGGAGTTGTTTATATTTCAAGCGTTAGTGCGTGGGGGAGGATTCGCGAATTAGTAGAATCCCTAAACACAAAAAGTGATGTTGAGTCTAAACTTCTTCAAATTTACCAACAACAAGGTGACCCCAATAAATCTTCAGTTTCGACGATTCCCGTTACTTTTTGGGACAAAAATCAGACCTTTGAATTTAAAAGAAATACCTTGAATGGAATTATTGGTGTAACTGGAAGTGGAAAAACAGAGCTAATGAGGCGTCTCAGTTTTTGTCTAAAGTTGAGAGGTGAGAAAATAAGTTATACTGCTCAAGTTCCTTACGTGTACGATGATACCTTCCAAAATAATATATTTATGGGGAAAGTCCCGTTGAATAATGAATTATCGCTGCTTAAAACTTTAGTTAAACTTTTTGGCCTTGATGAACTAACGGGTACTTTTGAGGATTTAATGGATTTACCTTTGGGGGAAAATGGCAAAAGGTTATCTGGTGGTCAAATTAAACGAATGTGTTTAATTCGCTCTCTAATGGGAGAAGCTAACTTCATTATTTGGGATGATCCATTTTCTTCAGTCGATTTAATTTTAGAAAAAAGTATTATGGAGGAATTAATTGACCTGGGGCTACTGAAGGATAAAACCGTGATTTTATCAAGCCACCGAATGAGTACTATCAAGTTTTGTGATACGGTTTCAATGGTTGAATCCAATTTAGGGATAAAAGAATTTTCTGAAGGGGAAAATATGTTTACCCCGGCAGTTAATAAATTTTTTGAAAAACAGCGAGTGGAAAATGAATCGTAATTTAACTTATTCTCAAATTTTCTTTTTCAAAAAAGTACGAATTTTAATTATTTTTGTTTTTTTATTTCTATTAGCTTCAGCATATCTCGGTCATTTACTCCCAAAGTTAGTGTTTGATTTGTCTAAGTCCTATTCTAAGGGCGATGAGTTTATTAATTCACTATGGAGATTTTTTTATTTACTCATTACTATTTTTTGGGTTCGCTTTGGTTTTCAACTCGCTCTCAACAAATACGTCATGGAATTGATAAACAACATTAGAAACTTGTGTTTCAGAAACTGGCTCAACTCTTTTGATTTTAATCGAACGAAGGATGGAATTAAAATTGAAGAAGAATTTCCACTCGGAGAGGTGATTGCGAGAATAATGAGTGATACGCAATCGATAAGGGAGCTTTTAACCAGTGGTGCATTAACGATCGTTTTTAATGTCATCTTTGTTGCTTCTTGTGCTTATGGATTTATTAAAATAGATGGCTTTCTTGGAGCAATCATCATGGTCGCTGAAGTTGTCTTCTCTGTTGTTTTAATTTACGGCAGTAAATATATGCGGAAAATCTTTATCGAAGTTCGCCAAGCAAGGAGTCGTGTTAGTCGACAAATTGCTAATGTCAGTGGAGGGACAAGTGACGCCTACTTTTTTGGCCATCAGGATTATGCTTTAAATACAGGAAATAAAATGTACTCAAGTTTTATGTCAAAGCAGTTGAAGTCTAATGTGTGGGATGCGAGTTATTATTCTGTTGCAGAGAGTTTGTATCCGATGTTGTTGGCGTTGGTTATTTTGCTATCACCTTTCTCTAAAGTTTTAGAGGGAGCGATGGTTTTTGCTCTTGTTGACCTAATTCAGAGGTCAATTGATCCAATTAAAAACATTGCAGGAAAAATTGCAGTCATTCAACGAGCATTGACAGGTATTGTTCGAGTTCAATCATTTCATACTCATTTAAAAGATAGAATCTCCAGTGATTCTGTTAAGCACCTGGGGGACGAAAAATTGGAGAGTATTCAAGTTGATATTCCTGTATTTGAATACCCCAAAAGAAGGGACGAGGATGACGAAATGTCGAGGTTCTCTCTAAAAAATATAGAATTAACTGCTCATTCTGGCCAATTGATCGGCATTGTTGGAACATCTGGCTGCGGTAAATCTACTCTTCTTAAAATTCTTTCTGGAAATATGTTACCAGCAACAGGAAATGTTATTGTTAACTTTGATAATCAAACAAGCCATACTTATCCAGGAAATAAGGGAGAAGGTTTAGCTCTATACCGAGAGCTAACTTCAATTATCTCCCAAGATAGCCATGTATTTAGCGAAAAATTAAGATTCAACATATCAATGGGTCTTAAAAAACAAAAACAGTCAGTAGATGATTTTTGGAAATGGGCTTCAAGTGAATTACCTTATTTGAAAAAGTGGGGGATAAAGCTTGATGATGAGGTCGATGTGGATCAAATATCAGCCGGACAAAAACAATTAATATCTGCTCTTAGAGCCTGCTACCTTCATAAAAGCCTAGTATTTTTTGATGAGATTAGTAGTGCTCTTGACTCTGACCTCGAAGAGGCACTACGAAAAATCGTCATGATTATCCAGCGCCAGAGTCTTACTTTCATTGTTGCTCACCGAATAGAAACAGTGATCGACAGTGACTTACTGCTTGTGATGAAAGAGGGCGAAATTGTTGCGAGAGGAAATCATCAAGACCTTGTAAAGCATTCACTTCACTACCAAGAGTTTATTTCACAGTTAAGCTAAAAGTAACTTGTTGTTTAGGCTATTTGTTTCTAAAATAATTGAATATTTAGTATTTTATTTTTTATAAGGAAGGTTTGATATGAAAAGAAATGGACTCTTGTTATTTTCTTTAATTTCTCTTGGCGTTTATATTTCTGCGTGTAGTAAAGATGTTGTCAGTGCTCCAAAATATATTTTCTCGTCGGCGCCCAGCCAAGAAGCAGCTTTTAAGTTTAAGAATAAAACATATTCGGTAAAAGACCTGATCAAAGGTTATGAGAATGATATATACGAGCTTGAGAGCAAGTTGTTTGAATTAAAAATGAATCGTGTGAAAGGTCTTGTTCTCAAAAATCTTATCGATAACGATCCCCGTAAGGGTAGCTTGAGCGAAGAGCAGTTCGTGGAAAAATATATTGTCAGTGGTGTAAAAGTCTCTGATGCGGACGTTCAAGCTTTTATAAAAGAGCGAAAAATTCCTGAGCAACATATCAACGACCAATTAAAGGATCGAATTCAAAAGTTTATCATCCAGGGAAAAACTCAGGAACTAGTGGATGCTTGGCTTGATGATCAAATTGCAAAAACTCCGGTGGAGGTTTACTTCAGTGAGCCTCAGCAACCAGTTTTTGATGTTAAAGTTGGCGATGCTCCTATTCTTGGGAATAAAAATGCAAAAATTACTCTAGTCGAATACTCTGACTTTCAGTGTCCATACTGCGCAAAGGGATCAAAAATCATGCATGAGATTAAGAAAAAGTACGGAGACAAAGTAAAAGTAGCATTTAAAAATTTCCCGTTGCCATTTCATAAGCAAGCAAAAGGCGCGGCTCTCGCTGGACTATGTGCTCAAGAGCAAGGTGGTAATTATTTTTGGAAGCTTCACGACTTTATGTTTGATAATCAAAGTAAACTTGATTCAAACAGTCTGAAGGAAGTTGCAGCAAAGTTTCAAGGATTCGATCAAACAAAATTTAATGATTGTGTCGATAAAAATAAGTACATGGCAAAAGTTGATGCTGATATTCAAGAAGGTCAAAACTTAGGTGTTAAGTCAACACCAACATTTTTTCTAAACGGTAAAATCATCAATGGAGCTCTACCGGTAGAGGAGTTTTCAAAACTGATTGATGCCGAGCTGAAATAAAAATTATTTAACGATAATCTAGAGACGGCAGTTTTCTCCTTTTGGAAAACTGCCGTTTTTTTATTAGATATAATGTTACCTAGGAGATTGGTGTAACAAAATGTCTATTGATATAAATGACTATACTTCAAGATTAAATTCTGCCCGACAAGAGTACGGCCGTAGAGCTGATGACCTTAAGCGCAGTTATGATAACAATATCGAAAATTTAAAAGAGACTCAGGAATACAGAACTTCTTCCCAGCGGGACGCTTATGATAAGCAACTTTCAGGAATAGAGAAGCAGACAAGTGAGCTGAACGACGAGTTAAGAAAAAACTCATTTGAAACGATGAAAAAAATGAGGGAAGACTACCGAGATAATTTAGAATCAGAAAAAATTGCATTTCAAAAAAAATTTCAAAAGTTAGATGAAAGCCTTAAAGAGAAGCTTGCAGGTGCGAGAGACTCATATGAAAGCTCGATTGGCTCATTAAAGAAACAAGCAGACGAATTTAATAAAAATCGTGATAATGATGTTATGGGACGCCTTTATAGTGAAAGGGCACAACATAATAAAGAGGTTGATGGGTTAAATAAAAAAATTCAAGATACTCTAAGCTCACTTGATAAAGAAAAAACCTTGGGCCGAAAACAACATACAATTGAAACAGAAAAAAAATTAAGTGAGATTCAAGACGAGAATGCTTCAAAACTTAGTAAACTTCGAAATCGATATGATCGTGCTTTTAGTGAGTTGAGCACAAAGTCAAGGCAGAGAGAAAGCGATATGCGGGGAGATCACCTCAATAAGCAATTAAATCTCTCAAAAAATTTAAAAAATGATGGTGCAGTAAAGTTTAAAGAATACTCAGAAAAGTTCAAACTTCAAGAACAAGAAAATAGAAAAAATGTAAGTGTGTTACGCCAAGAGTTTAATGAAAATATCAAAAAAAATAACGAAGATAATCAAAAAACGTTAGAGAAAGTAAAGCTTGGTTACGAAAAAAAGTTATTAGATCTTGAGCCATTTATTGAAAATAATAATCGTAAGTCAATATTTAACGTCAATAAAAAAGAAATAGAAAATTTAAAAAAGAGAATTGTTTCGGAGCGAGAAAACTTTAAGCTTGAGTCTGAAAAGCTTCGAAAGTCGACGGAGAACAAAGTTTCTGATGCTAAAAACCGATATCAAGAAAAAACAAACCAACGGGAAGGTGAGTTTAATTTTAAAGCAAAAAAGCTAGTTGACCAGGTTACGAGAGAAAAAGAAGATATCATCACCAATTATAATATGCAGCTTGCACAGACTAAAGCTGATAAAAATCGAATGGTGACAAGTGTAAGAGAGGCTTCAAGAAAACGTCTTGAAAAGAAAACGAATGAGCTTGGAAGGCAGATTAACTTGATGGATAAAACCAACAAGGCACTTATTTCTGATCTTCAAAAAACGGCGGGAGAAGAGCGCTCCCAAATTGTCAAAGAAGCTGCGAAAAAGTTAGCGACAGAAAAAGAGGTGTTAAAGAAAGATCTTCGAAACAAGTATGAAAAAATAATTTCTGATTATGATGATAAGCTTAGCCGCGTTACCTCGCAAAATAAAATGCTTCGAGAGGACTTCGACACGGTTGTTAGGAATTTAGAGACAGACAAAAAAACGGCAATTGAGGATGAAAAAAAGAATGGACTTGAGGCAAGGAAATTGTTGAAAGCGACTTTTGTGGAAGAACTTGGCAAGAGAGAAATAGACTTTAGGCGCTCCCTTTCAAAAATGAAGCTCGATTACGAGCGAAAGATGGGCGAAGAGAGAAATGTAAATGATCGCATGATGAAGCGACTAGCTTCTCAGATGGATGATCAGATTCGTAAAAATCAACAAGATCATAAAAAGAGTATGGAGCGAATGGATAGAGAGTACAAAAAAATGATCACGGACATTCAAGGAGCCAATCAGTCAGAAAGGAATCGGATCATAAATCAATATGAGCAGAAGCTAGACAATCTAAGGGATGTCGTGAAAAATGAGCAAGAAAAATTAAAAGAGGCAAGGTCTTCATCCTCCCAACTATCGTAGAGAAACATGGCAAAAAAATTATTTAGAAGAGCAAAAATTGTAGCGACCCTGGGCCCCAAAACATCTTCTGTAGAAAAAATTGAGCAGCTCGCCAGGGCGGGAATGAATGTTGCCAGGCTAAATATGAGCCACGGATCCCTCGTTGACCATGCTCAAACCATTAAAAATATAAGGGCAGCCTCTAAAGTAATTCAGCGACAAATTGGCATATTGATGGACTTACAGGGCCCAAAGATTCGAGTCGCTAAAATTGATGATCCAATTGCCCTAGCGGATAATGACATCGCTTACGTTGGAACAAGAGAGAATTTAAGTCGTGAAAAAACTCTAGGTGATGCAATTTGCATTCCTTGTGGATACTCAGATCTTGTAAATGATTTATTTCCCGGTGCAAGAGTATTATTTGATGATGGTAATCTAAAGGCAGAAGCAATTGAGAGAGTTGGTGATGTCTATAAAATTAAAATGATTCAAGGGGGGATGCTGAAAGCAAGAAAAGGGATTAATCTCCCTGACTGTCAAGTCTCTGCTGATGCATTTACACCTGAGGATCATCAAAATTTAATGTTTGGACTAAAAGAAGGCATTGACTTCGTTGCTCTTTCCTTTGTGTCTACAGCTAATGATATAAAAAAAGTTAAGGTTTTACTTCACCAATTAAAAATGGATGTTCCGATCGTTGCAAAAATTGAGCGTCCTCAAGCAATTGATAACATCGACTCAATTATTCAGGTAACAGATATTATTATGATTGCCCGAGGTGACATGGGAGTAGAACTAGGAAACCACTTGGTACCAGCAGTTCAAAAAATGATTATCAAAAAATGCAATGAAGTTGGAGTGCCTGTTATTACTGCTACTCAAATGCTTGAATCAATGATTGAGTCATCAACCCCAACAAGAGCAGAGGCGAGTGATGTTGCTAATGCGATTTGGGACGGAACTGATGCTGTTATGCTTAGTGGTGAAACGGCTTCTGGTAAATACCCCGTCGAAGCAGTTAGAATGATGGACTCAATTATAATTGAAGCGGAGAGAACTCCAAAAGAGCGACCGCTGTTGAGAAATACGGATTTATCCTCAGTAAACGCATCAACAATGGTTGCTGCAAGTTTAATTGCAGAAAAAGTAAATGCAGTTAGGATTGTATCAGTCACGCAATCGGGAAGTTCATGTTTGAAAATATCAAGGTTTCGACCGGTCACGAGGGTTTTAGGGGTGACGAATAATATTAAGACTGCAAGAAAGTTGACACTTTATTGGGGTGTTAAATCATGGCTTATTACAGAAAATTCTAATGTCGATGGTATTGAAAAAATTGTTATCAATGATATTAAAAACTCACTAAAGTTAAAAAATGGAGACAAACTTGTTATTACAAGAGGAGATGGAAGGTTTTTTTCTCAAGGGCAATCAAATACAGTAAGAGTCGAGTTAATTAAAGATAGCCCTAAAGTTCGAGGGGGAAGTGATACATTAAAAAGTGCAGATTTTTCTAAAGGACAAATAAATTTAGACACCTTTTCATGCGCTACCTGCTATAACTGTGTTGCAACATGCCCTCATGATATTTGGCAGCAACCAGAAAACCTGGGAGCACATGTAAAAATTAATGAATCTAAAATTGAAAGTTGTACATTAGATATGGAATGTGTGAATAAGTGTCCTACAGGGGCCATTGAAATAATCCCAAAAGGCTAATGGCCATATGATTAGTGAGAGTCATTATTTTTCTCCTGATCTATTAAAAAATCATCGGGTTTTAGATGTAGGCTATACAGAGGATCCCCTTGCAACTAGTTTTTCTCAATTCAAAAAATGGGTTTCTAGTGGAAAAAATGCGAACCTTAAATATCTCGAAGGCGATCGAATGCAAATTAGAGAGGATTTGCGCCATTATTTTCCTGAATTTAAATCTGCATTTGTTTTTCTCTTTGATTACTCCGCGGAGAAAATAGATCTTGAAAATTTTTATCAATCTAAAGAATCAAATGGTTTTAAAATAGCCTCCTATACGATGTATGAAGGAGGAGAGGATTATCATTTTAGTATTAGAAAGAAGTTAGAAGAGTTTTCACTAGAGTTGAAAAAAAGTAACCCGCTGTTAAAGACATTGTTTAGTTTAGATACACAGCCAATTTTAGATAGAGATCTTGCCTATCGATCCGGACTTGGTTGGTTTGGAAAAAATTCGATGCTCATCAACCGTTTTCATGGAAGCTTTTTTTTAATCGGCGCCATTTTAACCGACCAAACCTTCTCATTTCCAATAAAAAAAATTGATTCAGACCATTGTGGGAGCTGCCTAGCTTGTGTTGAGGCTTGTCCGACGAGTGCTATTGATTTGGAAACAAGAACAGTCGATAGTTCTCTTTGTGTACCAAACTTTACTATTGAGCATTTTAAAGATTCAGGTAGCCCGCCAAGCGGGTATGAGCAGATGAATGAAATCTTTGGTTGTGATATTTGCCAGGATGTGTGTCCTTGGAACAAGAAAGTGTTGGGAGATTTAGAAGGAGATGCTGATATTAAAGAATCAGGGATTCTAAATTTCTTTTTAAAAAAAGATTCAAATTTAATAAAAGGTGAGCTTTCAGAGATGAGTAAAAAAGGTTTTAAAAGAAAGTTTAAAAATACTTCATTTGAAAGAACGGGGCGGGATGGATTATTAAAGAATCTAAAGTATAAAAAATGATAAAAAGTAATTTGATTACAGTTGGAATTGCAGGAGCCTCAGGTTTTGTTGGTCGAAATCTAATTGATGAGCTACTTAAAAATAAAAATATTGAAGTTATTGGTTTTTGTCGTGACTCCAGAGGGCAGCGCTGGGAAGAAAGGCTTACATGGAGAAGCTGTGACCTTTATTCTCAGTTGGACGCCGAAGCGAGTCTTCGTGACGTAGATGTGGCGATTTACCTTGTTCACTCGATGTTACCAAGCGCTCAGTTATCACAGGGGAATTTTCAAGATTTTGATTTAATAATGGCAGATAATTTTCAACGCGCAGCCAAGAAAATGGGAGTAAAAAAGATAATATATCTTTCAGGGATTGTTCCTAAGGCTAAGAAACTATCTAAACATTTAGAGAGTCGCCTAGAGGTTGAGGACACTCTTAGAGCATCAGGAGCTCCTGTCACAAGTTTTCGCTGTGGTATTATAGTTGGCCCAAATGGATCTAGTTTTGAGATGATGATTAATCTTGTTAAACGGCTCCCAGTAATGATTTGCCCTTCATGGACAGAGTCTCTTTGTCAGCCAGTAGACTTAGCAAATGTCATTCATCATATTTCAAAATCTGTTTACACAAATGATTATGATGGAAAGGTCGTCAACCTTGTAGGCCCTGAAGTTATTCCTTATGTTGATATGCTTAGAAAAACCGGGGAGTTTTTAAATAAACGTGTACCAATTGTTAAGTCACCGTACTTTTCGCCGGGACTATCTACTCTTTGGGTTACTCTTATTACAGGTGCTCCAAGAAACCTCGTTGCTCCTTTAGTGAAAAGTTTAAAATATGACATGACGGTTAACAATAGTGTGGATGTGGATGAAAATATTTTCGGAGATAAAACATTTGACGAATCGCTAAGAGAGTCTTTTGAGTGGTTGTCTAAAAAGAAATATGCCAAACATGAACGAGTATACCGTCCTCAAATAAATTCAGAGGAGGTTCGCTCCATTCAGAGATTTAATTTGCCAGAGGGGAAAAACGCCAACTGGGTCGCTGAAGAATATATGAGATGGTTACCAAAGTTTTTAAGTTTTTTTGTTTTTCGAGTGGCCATAGATGGTGATCATATCTTTTTTAGAATGTTTAATTATTTTGATTTACTTGTTTTAAAATTTAGTGGCGAAAGAAGTAATAAGTCGAGACAGCTGTTCTATATTGCAGGTGGCTTACTTGCAAGCTATAGTGGACGGGGGAGATTGGAGTTTAGGGAAACCTGGGATAAAAAGTATATCCTTGCGGGAATTCACGAATTTAAGCCTTCTATACCTTGGTTCATTTACCGTTATACACAAGCGATACTTCATTCCGTTGTCATGTACTTTTTTGGAAAACATCTATGCAAAATTCAGAAAAAAAATCAAAAATCCTAGAAGCTGCTCCTGCATTTTTGAAAGATATTCTGCCTTATATTTCCCCACGTGTTTTTGACTTGATGGATATCCCAATTGTTGCCTTAAACATGGGCAAATTGTCTTATCAATACGTTTTTTCTAAGGGGGTAAAGTCGCTATCTAAAAGACTAGAGCCTCTCTTGCCAAAGACGATTTGTTTTGATGAGAACGCAAAGGAAGTGATAACCAAAGAGGAGCAAGGGGAGGCAATTTTAGAGCTTTATTTTTCTCAAATTCTATCTAAAGAACAAGTTTTTTTAGATTTAAGACCGAGCAGGTTTCAAGTAGAAAGAGGAAAGATTAAGTGGGTTCCTAATGGGCTGTATTGTCATTTTAAAAATGATTTTCAGCAAGGGCTGATAGATTTATATACAGGATTTTATCACGATGACGACGTTTTATATGAGAAAGGATTACAGGCCATTGGATTAATTCAAGAAACTGACAGTAAGGATCAGCGCGATCAAATAAAAAGTATTTTTAAAGAGCATTTTGGTGATCATGATCAAACGAGTGTAAAGTTTGAAATGAAGCACTTTGTTGATTCATTTCATCAAATTTTTGATCATATATTTACGGAAAAAAAGAAATTAAGTGATGATTTCGTTTACCTTGGCATTTACTTAGTTACTCTTTACTTACACCTTGAAAAAATTAATAGACCTTTAGATGTGAGAGCTTCATTTGAAAGAGCATTTCAAAAATTTAATGCAATGTAATTAACCAATATCTTTAACTATTTTTTTGATAAATATACCTGCGTTTTCGGGAAGATGATGGGGAAGCTTTGAAGGAAGGTGACGGTGGACGCTATTTCTTTTCTCTAGGTGCGTTGCTATTTTTTCTACACCCTCTTCCCCTCCAATGACGATATCATCTTTCCCTGCGAGTAAGTGGATTGATTTTTTCTCTACTGAAGTAGTTCTTTTCATTTCTGCAATCCATGGAATTACTATGTCAGGGTGAAGCTCAGGTGAGACTAATTCGCTTCTTAAAATCATGGTTTCTCTAAAAAAGGGGGTTTGAAATAAGTGAGGTTTATCGGAGTCCAATGATCCTAAGCCCACACAAATTTGATGATTAAAAGTTGTCTTCGTGCTGGAATGAATTAAGGAGAGGAGAGCTCCTAGCGAGTGACCTCCGGTTATGGGGAGGGATGACTCTGGAAATAGTTCGTTGATTTTACGATATGCATGATCAAATAATGAGGGTGTCTCTTTTTTAAAAACCTCAAAAGAGGTGCATTCGTTGAAGCTACCTAAAAAATGACCAGGTAAGTCAAAAATAATTGTCGGCACATTTAGGTCCATCATTTTTTGTGGCCAAGTTAAAATACTTCCCTTGTGAGAGGTATAGCCATGCGTAAAGATACAGCACTTATTTGATCTAACCTCTTTTGGGATAAAAAATAGTGCGTTCACATTTTGATTTTCAGTTTTTAAGATAATTTTTTTGATTTCTTTGAGCATGAATTAACTATAAACGACTTTATTAAAAAAATAACTGATTAAGTTTATTGACGAATACATTTAAACCATTTAAATTGCTCCTACTGAAAACGTTGCCCTGATAGCTCAGTTGGTAGAGCAAAGGACTGAAAATCCTTGTGTCGGTGGTTCGAGTCCGCCTCGGGGCACCAATCAGTAACTTAAAAAAGCCGAATCGAATGATTCGGCTTTTTTTTTGCCCATATTTATTTACCACTAGTCGGCCATCACCAATCACGTAAATCATAATCATCTTGATCATAATCCCCATCTCCATCAAGGTCAGAGTGATCTCCATTCGCTAAAACCTCTTTAAGATGTTTTATTGTTGATTCGGCGGCTCCCATCTTTTTGAGCAAATCAAGTTGTTTGAGGTTACAAAAGCGCTCCGCTTGTTTTCCTGAAAATGCTTTTTTCTGTCGGTAGAGCCAGACATGCCATGCCTCATGATAGAGGACACTAGCACACCATTTGATACTGGATTCTGGGCAGGAGATTAAACTCAGTTCCAGCCTTGTGGGGGAATCGGCTACGTGCATCCCGCTGACATTGCTTTCTTCAATTATTTTAACATGTTCCTTTATGAATTTCAGATATTGAGGGGGAAGCGCCTCAAGCTCAACAAATGCTCGGTTAACATTTTCAATGAACGTTTCAGAACCATTCAAAAGTATACTCGATGAGGCAGTTGCTCTTTGATGGATTGCCACTTTGGATATACTACAGCTCGTGATTACTTGGGAGAGAATGATGAGAAATAATAACTTCATAACCAATCTTCGGTCATAAACAATAAATTTATTATTTCTATAATAAATGTTTAGGTGTCATCAATATCAATGTCCGTTATAATGCTGAAATGAAATCTATTATCTTTATTACCCTTTTTCTTTTTTCCCATCTTTCACTAGCGAAGACGATTTTATTTCTAGGTGATTCTTTAACCGAAGGTTACGGTGTAGAGAGGGCAGCAGCCTACCCAAAAATTATTGAACGAAGGCTAATTAAAGAAAAAATATCTCCTTTAAAAATATTAAATGGCTCTATTTCTGGATCTACTTCGGCAAGTGCCTTTAAACGTTTAAAGTTTTTTTTAAAGGCGAAACCTGACATTCTCGTTCTTGCTTTAGGAGCCAATGATGGCTTGAGAGGTGTGGATACCGAAACGACCTATTCTAACTTAAAAAAAACAATTGAATTGGCAAAAAAAAATAACATCATCGTACTCTTATGTGGAGTGAGGGTTCCTCCAAACTATGGCCAGGAGTTTAATAAGCGGTTTATTAAGGTCTTTTCTCGCTTGCAGCAAGAATTTAATTTACCTTTTGTTGAGAAAATACTCGAAGGAGTGGCAGGTAACCCCAAATTAAATCAAGACGATGGCATCCATCCAAATACTGAAGGCCATAAGATATTGGCGGAAACAGTCTATAAAAAACTCAGGGAGCTTCTTTAATGTTTAAATTGGATAGAGTTAGTAAAAAGTTTATTCAAGGACAAACTGAAATAAATGTCCTATCAGGTCTTAGCTTTGAACTGGCCCAAGGAGAGACGGTTTCGATTGTTGGGCAATCTGGTTCTGGTAAAAGCACGCTTTTATCTATTCTCAGTGGACTTCAATCTGTTGATGAAGGACACTTATTTTTTGATGGAGAAGACTTAACTAACCTGTCGCAAGAGCGATTAACATCATTTCGGGCAACTAAACTTGGAATAATATTTCAACACTTTCATTTAATCCCTCACTTGACAGCACTTGAAAATATTTCACTTCCGTTAGAGATATTAAAAATAGAAGATGAAGATCGTGCGCATGAATTATTAGATAGAGTTGGTTTATCTAACCGGGCGAATCACTTACCTTCTCAAATGAGTGGTGGAGAGATGCAGCGAGTAGCAGTTGCGAGAGCGCTGATTGCAAGACCAAAAGTCATTTTGGCCGACGAGCCTAGCGGTAATTTGGATAAAGACAACGCAAATAAAGTTATTGAACTCATGTTTAACTTAGTTCGAGAAGAGAGAACTTCTTTAATTTTAGTCACCCACGACAACTCCTTAGCAAGCATGTGTGAGAGGACCCTTCATTTATCTGACGGCAGGCTTCACTAGGATGAAAAAATCCAATCTATATCGTTTATTTCTTAAGGATTTATTTAGAAACCAATTTTTTCTTTTCTTTTTTATTACCAATTTATCAATTTCACTCACTGGATTAATTGGCCTTGAGAACTTTAAAAGTGCATTTCAGTCGTCCATTCGATCTAGAGCGAAGGAGATTGCAGGTAGTGACCTCTCTATTTCAGGCAGAAGAGCTTTAAATGATAAAAAACTTCAAGAGATTAACAACTACCTAAAACCGTTGGCAATCAAAAGGCTCGTGAGCTTTTTTTCGATGGCAAAAAGTGACAACGTTTCTAAACTCGTCCGCGTTTCTGAGTTTAGCTCTGACTTTCCATTTTATGGAAAAGTGGAATTCTCTCCTGCTGTTCATGAATTAAAGTCTGGCGAGGTCATCATTTACCCATCAGTTTTAAAGATCTTCGATGTTGAAGTTGGAGATTATTTAAATATAGGGGGAGTTCAATACAAAATTTCCTCTGTTGTAAAAAACGACTCGTCAGAAACTTTTGACATGGGACAAATTGCCCCGAAGGTGATCTTGTCCGCTGATTCAATTCACTCCGGTGAATATTTAACAAAGGGAAGTACTGCCTTTCATGGAGTTTATTTCAAGACCCGTTTTGACATTGATAATGATACAAAAAATAAAGTCATTGATTTAATTAATGACTCTAGTATTCGAGTGCGAACAGGAGAAGATACCTCCGGCCAAGTTGGAAGAGTCCTTCAATACTTAAACGACTTTCTTGGCATCGTTTCAATTGTTGCGCTTTTTTTATCTCTGGTTGGTGGTTTTTATTTGTATTTAAGTTTTTTACTAAAGAAAAGAAAAACAATTTCAATTTATAAGTCATTAGGACTTTCACTAACTCTAATTAGAAAGGGCTTGCACTTTCAATGTTTTGCTGTGGCAGTGATGAGTTTGATTGTTTCTGTGGTTTTAAGCTTACTACTAAATCGAATTGGTCGAGAGTTAATTGCTCCTTATCTTGCAAATCCTTTAAATGTTTCATTGTCAGTGCAGGGAATTGGTATCGCTATAGCAGTTGTTTTAATTATCTTTTTATTTTTAATGAAGCCATTAATAACATCAACTCTCAGTGAAAAAGCAAATGCTTTGTTTCAAGAAAATAGACCATCTCACCAAAGTGGAAAGCACAGTGTTGCCCGTATCTTCAGTTTGATGATACCGGTATTATTTTTATTGGCTTTCTTTATGTCATCTAGCTGGAAAATAAGTTTAGCCTTTATTTTATCATTAATAATTGGCGTCGGAATCGTTCAGCTGTTTTTTTATCTTTTTCATCGTTTTGTTCCAACTCCAAAAAAACTTGAACTAAAACTTGCGCTTCTCTATGTTAAAAGACAGAGGCTAAGTACGTTGAGTATTTTTATCTCAATTTTTTTTGGTGTTTCTCTCATGAATTTAATACCTGTTGTCGAGAGAAGTATTAACTCTCAAATGAATGGAGTAGGTAGTTCTACTACTCCAGAATTTTTCTTATTTGACATTCAAGAAGAGCAAATTGATGACTTGAAAAATCTTGCAAAAAAAACATCAAGTGAAATTATGAGCTTGTCTCCAATGATTAGAGCTAGGCTGATAAAAATTAATGATGAACCAGTTAGAGTCAAAAAGAAAAAAGCATTAACAAGAGAGGAGCAAAGAGCACAGCAGTTCCAAAATAGAGGAGTTAACTTAAGCTATCGTGCGAAGCTAAATTCAGGTGAAGAAGTTATTGAGGGCAGTTTTATTCCCCATGGTAGCGAAAAGTACATACCATTGAGTTTAGAAAAAAGGTACATGGATAGGATTGGCGTTGAGTTAGGGGATCGGCTGACTTTTGATATTTTAGGCCTTGATTTTGAGGGCGTTATTACCAGTGTGAGGCAAGTGCGATGGACAAGCTTTTTGCCAAATTTCTTTATACTGTTTCCAACAGGTATTTTAGAAGATACTCCCAAAACCTTTCTGGCAGGAATAAAAATTAAGGGTGATGATAAGGTGTTTATTGATCAAATGTATGCTTCTTTACCTAACGTCAGTATTGTTGATATTCGAGATATTTCAAGCAAGGTAATGAGTGTAATGAGTGAAATGAGTCTAGCGTTATTATTGATGAGTACACTTAGTATTCTTGTTGGGTTTATTATTGTTATCTCCCTCGTAAACCACCAGCTAATTGAACGAAAAAAGGATATTTATCTATTTCATATGATTGGACTTGGACGTAAAAGAATTAAACAATCTATTATTGCAGAGTTTCTTGGAGTAACATTGATTGCAGCAATTTTTGGCGCCTTCTTTGGACAAACCTTAGGTCAAATAATTTCCTATAAAGTATTTTTCTCATTTGGAAAGTTTGAATATTTAATTGCCTTCAAGATTATTTTTGTTTTGTTAGTCAGTCTGTTGGGGATTATAAAGTACTCCTTAAGAAAAATTTGATGACTAGAAAGTTTACTGAGTTAAATTGGTTTTCAGGTAAAAAACTATATTTCCTTTATTGTCATATTTTGTTTTAAGATATTCAAATTTTATTCCCATTAATTCTGTTGGTAGTGGCAAATCATCCATAATCATCATCGATCGAAGGTCATTATTCATTGCTCGAACTTGCTCTCTTGCAGAATCATGAACAGCATCAGTTGCATAGTTTATGTATCGAGGTGCAATAGAAACTGTTTCCGGATACAGTTGAGTTAATTGTAGCCCTATTTTTTTATTTTTATTTTTTGTTAGTCTCAATCCAAGCTCCATCTGAACCACGATTCTTGAGCGGATTGCGTTTCGATCAATAAATTCATACCAACTAAATTGAGGTCGCTGAACAATGCTGATAGAAAGTCGAACTTCATTGTTTCTCTCATTCACCTTTGCAAATGGGCAATCTTCCAGTTCGATTGTCTCGTCACCTAGCTCTATCTTTGAGAGATAACCTCTATCGCAACTAATTTTTAAATATTGGTTTATTAATCCAATATTCACAGCAGCAACAGCATCATAATCTGTTTCTTTAAGAAACTTTTGGTCTAATTCATTTTTTGCACGTAGCTGAGGATCGACAAAATAGTTACTGTGATTTTTTCCATCTTCGATAAAGTTATCAAACCTGATTTTAAAATGATTTTCTCTCATTCCTATTTCGGATAGTTTCGTTCCAAGGATAGCCTTATCTTCAAGGTCAGTATTTTCTTGTTCTAAATTTTCTTCTGCAGGATTAAATAATATTGGCAAGGTCGTATAATCCTCATATCCGCTTCCAGCGACTTCGTTTAACTTATTTTCAAGGGCCAATGTTCCTTCATTAGATAAATACTCAGCAAGACTTTCTTGAATGCCTGACAGAATATTTGGGATTTCCCTTTTAAGGGTTCTCTCGACCTGTGTTGCTTGCAAATATGAATTTCTACCATTTACGGTTACTTTTACTTTTGGCAGTTTTAAAGGTGCGCTCCAGCCAGCGCTCAAATCGATTGTTGAAATATTTGATTCAATTGGCTTTACCAGAAATCGTGCGCTATTAACCAGTGAGTTGAGTTCAATTTCTATTGGCACATAAATTTGAACAGGATTGCTTGACTCTTCTAAATTAATAAAAAACTTGTCTCCACCAATTTCTCCAATAAACTTATGTTGGTGATCCTTGATTCGTAGAGAGTTAATTTCTAGTCCTAGTTGATTCGCCTCGATAATAAAAAGCGCAGTTATCTTATTTTTAATTCCTTCATGCGGGACTAGACGAAGGCCTAGTCGCTGCCAGTTCGCTGATAGGTTAATACCTTTAATATTCATTTCTAGGTCATGTTGGTTTTTAATCCAGATTCCTTCAAAAAATTTTCGAAATTGATATTTTAAAGATTTAATACTTTTTAGCAGTTTTGGATTAGTGACAATTTGATCAAGCTTCTTTACTCCAGTACGGATTGATTTTGTTTCAATCGTATATTTTGTTAAGTCAATTCCAGTGGTATTGATAGATTGATCAAGATTACTACCTAATTGATTTAGTAACTTTGGTGCCAAATATACGTCGATGCCATTAGTGATATTTGGTGCAAAACGCTCAAATGGGTTATTATCCATTGCTTGAGGTGCTCCCATCAAGGCAATACTTACTGAGGTTGCCGTTAAAAATGTTTTAAGCTGATCTTTCATCTTAAATTTTTTTAATGCCATCATCATCTCGTATTTTCCTTCATAGTTTTGCGCAACAATAATGAGAAAATAATAGCAAAAAACAGAGTGCGCTTCGCGTTATATGTAAAAGTTATATCAAGAGTATCCTAGATATTAATGTGAATTCAGGTATTTATATCTAGTTAAATGGTTTAAGCTTAAATAGGCTGTGGAGACGGCTTTTTGGGGTATTTTTTGTAGTAAATCATGATGATGATGCATAATAAATTCAAAAAATAGTTAATCAAACGAGGGATCGCCATCGTTTTCACTTCATAAACGAGTAGACCTATTTCTCCTCCAAGCCAAAGTAAAAGCATTCCCCATCCGATGTGACAAACTTTTTCTCGATAAGACCTCAATGCTTCAGGAATAGAGCAGATACTCAATAAAATACCACCAGTAAAACCGAAAGCTTCAATAATCATATTATTCATCTAGGAGCTCTTGCTTGAGGGTGTTAAGATCATTTTTTGTCAGGTGAGTGAACCATTTACCTGCTGGATAGCAAACCGCATTGACACCTGAGCGACATTTGCCAAGGCATCCACTTTTGTTTACTCGTAACTTTTTATCTGGATAATTTTGTTTTAAATCAGACTTAAGTGATTGTTGAAGCTCAAGCCCAATATTTTCTTCGCCATTTTGTCCTACGCATGATGTACAAATAAAGAGGTGTTTTTGAAAGGTCATCATCTATCTCCATAGAGTAAATTTTCGCCATTATATTTTAAAAATTTGGTAAAATTAGTTGATATATTAATCCCAGGGAAGGCAATAATGGAACAAGGTTTTTGGAGAAAATGTGGAACATGTAAAAAAGAAATACCGTGGGGAGGCATTTATCAGCAATGTAGCGTTTCGAGCTGTCGTAAGTTTGCTTATTGCTCTGTTGATTGCTGGTCTGTGCATGACTCAGTGATGGGACATATGAGTGCCGGTGCGGAAGAAGAAAGGGCTCCGCATAAAGACCAGGGAGCTGCTCCAAGAAGGAGGTTAGTTGTCTCTTCTCGTGCGAGCTCATCATCTCCAGGGACTGATTTAAAGGCCGGTTATGATCGAGATATTTTAATTGTGGCGTCGAAATTAAAAAAGTACGTCAAAGATCGTCATGATTTAAATACATCGGCTAGCGTGATGGATAAGCTCAGTGACCTTGTTCGTGATTTAGTGGATGATGCTGTGATTCGGGCCAGACAGGAAGGACGAAAAACTGTGATGGACCGCGATTTTTAGAAAAAAAAAAG